>Ga0306865_1000241_pt1 | contig 27898 bp, 20 predicted proteins | sample AntRauTorckE5431_FD_190441 | JGI IMG/M metagenome (GOLD analysis project Ga0306865, IMG submission 190441) | Saline lake microbial communities from Rauer Islands, Antarctica - Metagenome Torckler E5 #431 (v2) (version 2) | ecosystem: Environmental > Aquatic > Non-marine Saline and Alkaline >... | reverse complement strand
TATCGCTGATTAACAGTAAATTATACGGAGTAGGTTTAGCTAGTATAGTTTCAGGACTTGTACTTGGTCGATTACTGCTTATCATCTTTCCTTCTCTACTACTACTACCAAAAGCTATGCCAGCAGCGTCTATGTTGAAACCAATGCCCCACTTATCTGAGAAGTCATACGCTATGTAGATGACTGCGTTTAGAGAATTATGCTGTGCATTGTGTACACTAGAGGTATCCATATTCTCCTGTATGTTTTCTATAAAGAGTACCTGTGGTCCCTGCTCGCCACTGGTGAGATAGGCTGGTGCAGTCACATAGTATTTATCATTATTCAGGTATCCATTGAATCGTACTCCGTATCCGAGTTTGAGTTTTTTATTTGCAGTAATGCTATACATCTGTTGCCAGGATAGTGCTACGTTTACTTCTTTAGGAGCATAGGATAGTGCGAGTCCAAAAGCTTGGTTTTGCTTGAAGGTTTGGCTAAAGCTAGAGAAACTTAAGCAAACTAAAATCAGGGTCGTTATCCTATTCATATACAGGTATTAAAAAAAGACGTACTAAAAAAGTATCGAAAAATTGGTAATATTCTACCTTTCGGTAGTATAAGCTGAACCAATTGGTATTGTTCTTAAGGTGTAACCCAATCAACGAATGATTTGTGTATTTCTTACAAAGGGACTTCCTTGCATGTCATTGACTACCTTGGTGCGGAGCGGTTTGATAGCGTTCAGTAGTTTAAGAACCCAGTGGTGATATGTTGGATTAAGCATTATATAGTTTAGCATTTCAGCCTTATTCACTCTACCGCCAAAGTGCTTGTCCCATTCTTTATTGTAGTTGTTGGTTAGTATATTAAAATCACTTTCTTGAAGTATTAGTTGTGATAGTAGAAGAGCACTCCGAGCGGCTATGCTCATGCCATTACCACTAAGTGGACTTATACTCCCTGCGGCATCACCTACGAAAAGCATCTGATCATTAAACAGTGCTTGTTTATTGAATTTCACATTGCTTATTACGAGCGGCTTATCCCAGACAAACTCTGCATTTTGATATACTTCTTTGAGTTTCTCGTTTTTCCAAAGCACGTTTTGTTCTAACTGTCCTATGGAGTTGTTTTGCTCTTTTAACTTGCTAGCGTCCGCTAGGTAACACAGGCAGTACAGATCATCTTCTATTTTACTCATACCACAGTACCCTCCGTCAAAAGAATGTAGGGAAATCAAATCGTCTCTAAAATCTCCTTTTATGTGGTGTTTTACCCCTAAGAAGTTTCGGTTAGATGTTGGTTTGGGCTTGTTAAGGTATCCAGCAGAGTATTTGCCGTGTGACCCTATAGTAAGTGTAGCTTCTGCTTCTCGTGAGCTGGTTTTAATGACGTTACTGTCCACGGATAACACTTTGCTATTTTCATAAAATACGACTCCAGAGCGTTTCATTTGCTCTGCTAGTTCGTAATCTAGTTTATACCTACTCAGTCCAAATCCGCCAATCTTAATCTTAGAGTTCAATTCTCCCCCTTTTTGAGAAGTAAGTTGTAGGTCTTTAATCCTAGGAAGGTTCCAATCGTCTAGTGGGAGACCGAGTGACTTAAAAAAGTCATACGATTCTAATGATATAAATTCTCCGCACACTTTGTGACTCGGGAAGGTTTCCTTTTCAAACATTACGACCTTCTTGCCAGCGTCTGCCAGTAGGATAGCCAAGCAACTGCCTGCTATGCCCGCACCTATTATTCCTATATCGTACTTATCCATACACAGTTATCAAGTGGCGAAAGGCCCATTTCCATTTTACTGAATAGTTGAGAGCTCCAGCTCGCTGAAGTAGTGTATTCCACTCTTTCTTTTTAAATCCTCTGCGTACGCTGAGAGGAGCATCATTTTTTACCAAAAAGGATTTAGAGAATAGCTGAGTTAAACCTTTAATAGCATAGTATGCCAATGGGTTTCGTTCTAAGTCGTTGATTATTAAAGTAGTCTTGTGTTGAATAGAAAACTGAATAAGCTCTATAATTTGCTCATCAGAGAGGTGGTGGGTAAATAAGCATGCGTGAAGAACGTCTATTTGAGGCACATGATCGCTTGCGTTTTTATAATCATCTGTAATGAAGGTTAGTGCTTCGGGCAGATGTGCGGCGGCATACGTTGTGCAAACTTCTTTTAAGTCTATTCCGTACAGGTTGCAGTCTATAGCATTCTTTTGGGTGTATTGGTATATCTGATGGAGCATATCTCCGCCGCCAGAGCCTATGTCTACTATGTTCTTATGTTTAAGGTTAATGCGTTTTAATGCGTTTATAGAAATGCTGTAACCGCCTAGTAGTGTATTTATGGTATGAAGTTCTTTGAGGTTTGTAATAAGATCTTCTTCCGCGACATCACCATCTAAAAGCTCGTCGGTATGAGAACGATGCTTAAACATAGGATATGAGTGCGGATTCCAGAGTAAGTCCTGGACCAAAAGCACAAGCTATGAATTCAGGTTTATCTGAGGGCCGATTAGTGAGCATCTCTTTCAATACGAATAGAATAGTAGCTGAAGACATGTTTCCGTTTTCTAGGAGCACTTTTCTAGAGGCTGATACTTCTGACTCGTCTAGGTGTAAAGTCGATTTTATACTATCTACTATTTGTTTTCCTCCGGGGTGTATGGCCCAGCCAGTGGAGCTTGGTGTTCTGTTGAATAGCGATTTTTCGTCAAGTGAAGCTTTGATGCTCTTAGGTACATCACTGGATAGTGTCATAAGAAATCCGTCAGATGATATTTTCCAGCTCATTTCATCTTTAGAGTTTGGTATGAGTCGGGACTCGAAATCTTCTAGTTTTAGACGAGCACCTGTGTCATTTGAAGAAATGATGATTGATGCAGCTCCATCTGCGAAAATGGAATTAGAAAGTAAGTAGTCGTCTATGAATTTATTTTGAAAGTGCAGCGTACAGAGTTCTACAGAAACCATCAAGACTGTTCTGTCGGGCGTAGTACAAATGTCTTTGGCCATTCGGAGCCCAGTTAGAGCAGCATAGCAGCCCATGAAGTTGACATTGTAGCGTCTTATGTTAGTGTTTAGTTTGAAGTGATTTACAAGGTCTATTTCTACTCCGGGAGCTTGCATACCGGTACAGCTGATGAAGACGATGTCAGTGATATTTTCTTTGTTCTGTTGAAAGGCTTTATTATTTTCTATGGCATCTATAGCGAGTTCTAAGGCTGACGAATGGTATTTTGCCAGTTTCGCTTCTAGGGACATTGCTACCAGTTTTTTGATATCAGGTTCTACACAGTTTCGCTTGTTAATAGCACTTCTAGCAGTCAGAAATTTGATTTTACGCTGAGTGTCTGTATCCTCAGTCATAGAGGAATATATATCGTAAAACTGCTCCTGTGTCAGGGAGTCTTTGGGAACAGCAGTTCCTATGTCTAAAATGTAACTCAAAGTGTTATGTAATAACCAAGTAAATGAAGAATAGATTTAGGACTAGAGCTGCTATTGCATTCATGTACATCGTGTGTTTGTAGTCTGCGTACTTGGTGTCTTTCCATACTTTGCTAGCCCAGTAAGTGAAATAGCCTATGATTGGGATTTGTGCGATCGCGAAAAGGTAAAATGAAGTGATATCTGTTTGCTCAAAGTGCAAATAGTAGAAGAGTGTAGCGATACCAAACATAGCACCTGAAAACAGAAATGTGCCTCTGTATCCCAAGGTATAACTTAAGGTAGTTACTCCGTCTGCAAGATCACTCTTGTGCTGATAGATTTGGGTGAGTGGATAGACGGCTCCTATTTGGAAAGAGGTAGCGAGGAGGGCGAAATAAATGTCACTGATTTGTATTCCTGCTAAGTAGAATTCTGATAAGTGCTGGGTGTTACTATTCAACCCGAAGACACCACAGGTTGTCATGTAGTAGGTGAAAGCTCCTTGGAATATAAATATGATAATCAAGCCAATATAAGGATATTGCTTAAGCCGAATAGGTTTGTAACTATAGAGGCGAGATGCTAGAATGTAACACAGGAGCAGCACAGCGAACTCTACGGTGATTAAAAGGGATAGTGTCAGTGCGGCAGTATCAAAAATGTTGGCTATCCAAAGCATTCTTTTGTTGGAAGGAGGAGGGCTTTTTAATCCACCTACGCTTCCTTGATCAGTATCGTAGTAGCTGTTAAAAATATTACTGGCTGGGTATACGAGTACATGAAGAATGATAAACACCAATGATGCATTAACGTAAGAGACGATGATAGCTTGCGATAATGCAAACAAGTACACTGGCATAAGCAGTAATGAAAACTGTAGTCTTAGATGTGTAAAAGCGTCTAGCCATTCCTGTTTATTACTTGCCATTTGGTTGTTTTGTGTAGTATGTATCGTTAGCGAAAGTGTAATTCTATTTTCTTCTGCGTTGCTCTTTGTAAGTTTTACACTGAGTATGGTTCCGTTAATATAGGTGGTTCCTGTCTGCCAGTTATTTGTTAGGGTAAAAAGATAGTTCTGCTTTAAAGAGGGTCAAAGTAACCTATTTCTGCTGTTTGTGCGTGCCAGTGGTTGTAAAGCGTACTGCCATCGTAAGTTTGTTTATTGACAATGAGTATGTGTAAGACCTGCATATGTACTGAAAGCAACAGAAAAATTGTCATTAATGTTCTATCAGTAGCGATCTTATGCTGTATATGATTATGCCAAGGCTTTTTTAGGAGTGCAATAAAAAATCCTTCTCCAAACAAATGGGGAAGGATTTTTAAATGTTTTATACGTGCATTGAATTACCAGTCGTCATCATCGATAAACGGTGTAGCTCCGCAAGTAGCTTTAAGACCGTCTATTAATTTAGTCATTTGAGTGTTGCAAGCCATCAAAATCTTATCGTTGTTCTGGATATTCCGTTTAGCGGTCATGTAATATTCCATATACGTCTCATCTGGATTTTTATCTCCTGTGGAACTTTTTTGGACGTGTACGAAGTTTTCAAACTTATACCTGTATCGCCAATCTTTGAAACGCAGCTCCATATCAAACTCTATGGTTCCAGCTTCTACTGTTTGATACTTGTTAAGTTGTACTACTAATGGCATAGTTACGTATGCTTTTATAGTTTGGCCTTCTTTCCCTCCAATAGCAGCACCTGCGGCATCTATCATTTGCTTTGCTTCTCTTTTTCCGAACTGTGTTTGCATCCAGCTAATGGCTCGAGCATATAGAGAGTCAGATAATGAGTAGTCTTCTCCGCCAAGATCTAAGAATCGGTCTGGTACGACAACCTCCACTATTTCCACATAAGTCACTAGCTGTGACGCACTATCATAAGGCATTCCCGTGAAACGTTCGTAGGGTCTATGTTTTATAGCGGGGCTAGAAGAGCGTACATAGTCACTTCCTCCGGATCCGAAATCGAAATTACCATCATTTTCCCAGTCGTCATCGTCACTTCCCCAGCTATCATCTCCGCCGGAGGTGTCCGCAAAGTCCCCAGTGGAGCCAGCTGATCCTTGGTCATAATTATAATTTCCTTGATTGTCTGTAGTGTCGTCTGAGCTGTTGCCCCAGGTATCGTCACTAGAATCGTCCCAAGACTGTGCATTCGAAGTACTTCCAAACGCACAAAAAATCAGTAGTGTAAGAATTAATTTTTTCATTGCTCTATTTTCCACTTAAGTGTAGCCAAATGCTATGCCGTAACTTGAGTTCCACGAAAATAAACTATTTTTAATTTGAAACAAGTTGAACGATTGTGGATTAATAAATTGTGACAATGGAACAGAGATGCCCTGATGTATTCCCTTTATTTGTAAAAAGTAATAGAAATATGGTAAAAGCGTGGTTGTTTAACTTAGTGGTCTTAAGTATAATGGTAGCGGGGTGTGGAGCTCCCAAAGAGAAGAAAGTAGACGACTTTTTAATATTGCAAAAAGATGACCATTCGTTTGCCAACTTTAATGAAGTGAGAGTGAACCACATTTCGCTGGATCTCACAGTAGATTTTGACCAAAAGGTGCTCAGTGGTAGTGCTCGTTTGTCGCTAAATAATAGGGCAAAGACCAATACGCTTGTTCTTGATGTAGGAAACTTATCTATAAAAGAAATTATTCTTGATAACGGAGATTCTACTACCTTTTCCCTGGGAAAAGAGAGTGAGATTTTTGGACAATCACTGAGTATTGACATAGAGCCTAACACCGAGTGGGTAGAAATTATGTATGCTACGAGTCCAGATGCCAAAGCATTGCAGTGGCTCTCTCCAGAACAGACATTGGGCAAAGAACACCCCTTTTTGTTTAGCCAATCACAAGCTATACTAGCACGTACGTGGGTACCCTGTCAAGATGGACCGGGCGTTAAATTTACGTATGACGCTAAAATAACAACCGACTCTAGCCTAATAGCACTGATGAGTGCGGAGAATGGAACTACTAAAAATGCGGATGGCATATATACATTCAAAATGGACCAACCGATTAGTTCTTATCTGCTCGCACTTACCGTTGGAGATCTAGAATATCAGAAGATGGGAAGAAATTCAGGTGTGTTTGCCGAACCTGCAATGCTGGAAAAGTCTGTGTATGAGTTAGAAAGTATGCAGCGTATGATAGATAGTGCTGAGACGCTATATGGACCATACGCTTGGGAGCAGTATGATGTAGTTATCCTTCCTCCTAGTTTTCCTTTTGGCGGAATGGAAAATCCACGACTGACATTTGCTACACCTACTATTATAGCGGGAGACAGAAGCTTAGTGTCTCTGATAGCTCACGAGTTGGCTCACAGTTGGAGTGGTAACCTAGTGACCAATGAGACGTGGAATGACTTTTGGCTAAATGAAGGTTTTACAGTCTATTTCGAACAACGCATAATGGAGAAAATTTATGGGAGTTCATACGAAAGGATGCTGACCAAGCTGGGAATGGGCGACTTAGTGAATACCATAGCCGAATTAGAGAAAGAAGGTAGAGTAGCAGACACACACTTATATTTAGAGTTAGATGGACGAGATCCAGATGATGGACTCACAGATGTAGCGTATGAGAAAGGAAGGTTTTTTCTGCAGACGGTAGAGTCTATCGTAGGTAGAGAGCGTTTTGATTCATTTCTACGTACCTATTTCACAGTGAATAAATTTAAACCTATGAATACAGAAAGGTTTATTAACTACCTGAATGATAACTTACTCTCTGATGAGGAGAGTGTAGATCTAGGTGCTGATGAGTGGATCTATGGTCCCGGACTGCCAGATAACTGTCCCGAGCCGTTCTCAGAAGAGTTAGACAAGGTAGAGTCTTCCTTAGCTAAATATAACAATGGACTCATACGTGCAGACGAACTAGTGACTGACGGATATACTACGCACCATTGGCTGTACTTTTTGAGAGGTTTGAGAAATCTTGACATGAATAGAATGACAGAATTAGACGCAGCCTTCTCGTTCACCGAAACGGGGAATAGTGAAATAGCGTGTGACTGGTTTAAGCATGCAGTAGAGCAGTCTTACAAGCCAGCGTATCCCGCTATGGCTTCTTTCTTAAAGAGTGTAGGCAGACGCAAGTTTTTGACGCCTATATACAGTAGATTAGCAGCCACACCTGAGAATAAGCTGTGGGCTAAGGAGGTGTATGAGTTAGCTAGACCGAGTTACCACTCTGTAAGCTACCTAACTATAGACGGCATACTAAAGTAGAAAAACTTTACCTTCGTTTGGAATTAGATAAATACAAATCAACGAATAATGAAAAAAACCACTCAATTGGGATGTATTGCTTTTGTTTTCTTACTGCTTTCAGTGACAGCTTGTATTAAAAGTCCATCCGATAAAATTTACAATATGTGGAGGTTAGAAGACTTTATTAAGTCATCGCTAGACAGTGCTGTGCTAGCCAAAGTAGACGCACAAGGAGTTACATATACGTTCTCTAAAGACGGTAAGTACTCTGTAAGTGGAGGTATTAATAGTGTAGGTACCTTTGAGATAAATGAGGAGGGCACTGAACTAATCACGACAGAAGAAGGAGAAATCACCACATACGAAGTACAGCTTACGAATAGTATGTTAATACTTTCAGAAGCAGAAGAATCAATGACATTTAAAGTAAAACAATAAGACCATGGGATTATTTGACATTTTTAAAACGAAGACAGTAGTAAAAGAAGCAGCCGTACATCCGCTGCAGGAATATATAAAAGAAGCTAATCTAGCCATCGAAAATTTACAAGTAGTAGATGTAAACGGTACAGTAACTATTACTGGAAGTGCACAAGATGGTCAATCTGCAGACAAAGTAAAAGAGCTGCTTAGGACAAAAAGAATACCCTCTCTGACCAATAACATAACAATAGCAGATGTATCTCACTTAGGAATAGAATACAAAGTGACTACCAATTCTGGCAGGTTAAACTGCAGAAAAGGACCGGGTACTCAAGATGAAATAGTAGGAAAATTTCCTGAAAATGCTGTGGTTACATTGGTCCAAAAGCACAATGCGACGTGGCATAAGGTACGTGGAAACGAGACAGAAGGCTATTGCCGTACTAAATACTTAGAACAAGTAAGCGGTACTTAAACTGCTCGATTTTAAGTGATTTTAAAAAAAGATGGCTTTGGTCGTCTTATTTGTTTGTAGAATTGAATAACGAAGCTATTTTTGCACTCCTTTTGAAAGAAAGGAAACTAATTTAACTCGGCCTATAGCTTCCCCCTTCGTTTCACTACGATGGACAGGCAGCTTCATTAAAGCCCCGTTAGATTATTATTAAGACACTAACTAACCGGGCCTACAGCTTCCTCCTCCGTTTTACTACGGCGGACAGGCAGCTTCACTAAAGCCCCGTTAGATTATTATTAAGACACTAACTAACCGGGCCTATAGCTCAGCTGGTTAGAGCACCTGACTCATAATCAGGTGGTCCCTGGTTCGAGTCCAGGTGGGCCCACTTTAATTGGCAAAAAAGCCGATTTAAATCACTAAAAACCAGCACTTTACGAGTGCTGGTTTTTTATTTAGCCATTTCTCCGAATTTTCTCCGAATTTTACCGCCCTATGATATACTTAAAAAAAAAAGAAGTTCAGTTTTTAGAATTAAATGATGCCCTTCGATACTTTGAGGCTTCAGAGGAAATCACAATTAGGAAGTACTTTAAATTGATGACTGTGACTTGTCCAGACCTTGTGAGAAAATACTCTAAAATAGATATAGAAACCTACCCGCCGGATTCCTCCCAGATCTCCCAAGACAAAAACGTAATCTTTCACAATACAATAACGCTATTAAAAATTATAGAGGGATTTACCGATAGGATTACAAAGAAGTTAATCACTCTGCTTACGTCCAAAGAAATGCCTTTAGAAAAAGATTACGTTATTTCAATAAAAAAGTATCTAGAACAAGAGAACAGTTCTAGAAAAGAGGCTAAAGACATAGCTCAGTACCTGCTCTTGACAAAAGATAACCCCAATACCATTGCATCAGGAACCATGCTTCTCATGGAATACAGTTCTAATTTACTCATAGGCATACATAATTACTTTTTAGATAGCTTTGAAAAAATAGCCAATAACATATCAGATCAGAACATTTTGGAACTTGGTGAAATCGAGATGGTACGCATTTCTAATTTAAGCCCTACTCAACTTGGTTTGTTATCGTCTCTTTTGCAGCACTCAAATGACATTGAGATCGGTTTTAAGAACCTGAAAAAAACGGAGCTAGATGGAATGTTTTCTAAGTTTCTTATATTCAAAGATATGCCAGTATCTGCGAACACTTTAAAGAAGAAAGGGTACTTTGGACGAGATACTGAGGAACGCGATATTGATGCGATCGAAAAGTTTTTGAACCGTTTACTAAAGAACCTAAGCAAGTTAGGTAAAAAGAATAATATGTGATATAGCTATGATTACAAAAACTTTATGAAACTATTTCCCCAGCTGACCCCAGTATTCCCCACAAAGAACCCTTACTTCTGAGTGCACTTTTGTGCTCATAATGAATATAAAAAAAGCACAGCAAGAAATTCTTGTATTGCTACAACAGCTCGCTCAAAAGCAAGAGCAGAAACAAAAAGAAGAGGCCGTAGCCTTAACCTATCTTACCACGGCAGAAACATGTGCCTTTTTAAAAATCTGTAGGAAGACACTCTACAAGTTTAGGATGGAAGGGAAAATCCGCTATTCTAAAATAGGACGGAAGGTGCTATTTAAGCAGACCGATCTGGAGTTTTTCGTAAACTCTAAACGACTGTAATTATGGGAGGTATTCATAACCGTACGTTTGTGTGCAAGCACTGTGGTAACTCTTATCGTCCCAAAAGAAGCGATCAGCAGTTTTGCAGTACCTCACACAGAGCTGCTAACTTCCAACTGGTGAAGAGGCAGCAAAGTCCCAAATCAGCAGTACCTGTAAGTACTCTCTCAGCAGTACCTGATATGCCAATAGCAAAGCCTACTTCTGTGAGTTTATATAACCCCTTAGTATATATAGGATCGTCATTTCTTGCTAACGTTTTAGATCATGCAGGACAAAAGGCCGCAGGGGTGCATAATCATGATTTGAAGAAGTCCATAAATATCATAGCTAAAAATCAGGAAACTATTTTTAACCTAATTAAATCGTTAGACTCAAGAAATCAGGCGATACTAAAGCATCAATTGGATAAGGAAAATCCAGATAATATATGACTCAATAATCTTGACTAAATCACTAGTGTGCCTCAGCTAAGACTTATTATCTATCTATTTTACTGTACAAAACTGAGAACAGTCTGTTTAATTTATGGAAGATTATGAGAGCAGTTTGGTATATAAAATATAATGCAGAAATGGATATGCTAACGAAATTGATTTAAGAAACCACAGGCAATCGAACACCTACCCTATAAATACCTTCATATTGTTTAATCGTATTTTGTCTTAAGTCAACATCTTCCAAAGAGGTGAAGCCAGACTGAAGAGGATAAAAAATAAGGCAATCTATATTTGCAGTCTTATTCTTATCCAGCAGCTCATATATTTTAGTAAGTCTAGCATAACCGCTAACTTGCCGCATATCTAGATGATCTTTTGATGTAGCGTATCGCTGCTTATACTTGGAATCAATTACCATCTTATATTCACTACTATTCAGCAAATAGTCTAGCTCATTACCAAAGGTAGTGGTATGATACTCTACGTCATTTTTAAATCTGTCTTTTAATAGACTTAAAACATAAAGCTCAAATAAGATAGACATATCTATCCAGTAAGGAGGTGTTTTAATAAGATGCTCTCCTTTGCTTGTTGCGTTGTATCCAAATCGCTTTAAAATAGTGTGAGCCAAGTCTGTGGCCTTCTCATACTCTTTGTAAAAAACATTTTGTTTCTTATTATTAACCTTATCTAATCGAGAATGGACGTTTACCCTTTCAAAAGCAGGAGAAACATAGCTTATCAGACTCTCAAAGTGCTTACCACTGCTAAGTTTATAGGAGCCTAGCTGAGCTTTTACTACTCCGAGTGCTTGTTTTAGTAATCTATTCTCGGGATGGTTTATACCAAACTCATCGTACGAACAAAACGTGTGTAGCACCTTGCCCTTTACTCTGTTTTGTTTTAATGTTTTAGATATATTAAACTTTCCTTTTATCCTACTATTTAGATTTTCTTCTCGTTTATTATATCCGCTTTTAAGGCCTTTTTTTACTATTACTCTTAATAGTAGTAAGTATTCTACCATTAGAAGAGGGGATAACGTATCTTCATGTTTTTGTATTTCTATACTTGGCTGATCCCACTTTATTGTGTACAGCTCACCTATATAATTTGCGACTTCACTGTGTTGAGCTACTTGCCATAAGATACCCAATACATCTATTTCTGTATTGTCATCATCTAATTTAGGCTTTATGAGGAGTGCCGTATCGCTTTTATTTATCCAGTCTATCCCAACGTAATAGTTGGTATTCAGTATAATTTTATCCTGCAAGTCTTTGTGTAACCTAAAACAAGTTCCATTTTCTCGCTTTCTTTTAAATATAACCTCGCTTACTGTTGGATTAACCTTTTCTGATACTTCGGTGTTTTGCTCGTGCTCCCTGTATGTTAGTATGATATTACTCAAACTCACTGAGTTTAGTTATGGCTTCGTGTGCTTCTGTAGTAAGTATACCGTCTTTCACATAGTCTGTTAGTATGGGCACTATTTCATACTGTACACGAGTAGCAAGATCTATCTTATCTGTAAGGAAATAGCTGTGACCTAACTGCACATCATCTTTATCAAAACCTACAGAAAGGTGGTCTTCAAATAATTGAGCAACTTGACCAAATAACTCTATGGCTTTTGGTTCTTTTACAATTGACTTATCTGGAAGAACGGATACAAATGCAAAACGTCTTTTGATAGCATAATCTATGTGGCCTACACTTCTATCTGCAGTATTCATAGTTCCTATGATGAATAAATTGGGAGGAAGAATAAGGTTGTAGTCCTGATCATCTGATTCGCTGGGATAAATACTAGTAGCAGACTTTTCTCTGTACTCTAAGCAGTAGATGAGCTCACCCAAAACCGAAGGAAGGTTTGCTCTATTTATCTCATCTATAATGAGGATATAATCATTTTTATCGTCTTCCGTTGCTCGCTTAGCAATTTTAGCAAGTACTTTATCTTTTGCTTGAAAAGTACCATCTATGTTGGCTACTATTCCTCGTACAAAATCCTCGTAGGTATATGACGGATGAAACTGTATCAGCTCTATCTTATCTTCTGTAGTTATAGCTTTTGCTATTCTCTCGGCAGACCAAGTCTTGCCCGTACCGGGAGGTCCTTGAAGGATTATTTGTTTCTTAGATTTTAGTAAATCTATCATCTTTTCACTCTTCATTTTTTGTCTATTTTCTAAAAAGTCGTATTTAATTGGAGATAAATTATCTTGTCGAGGTGATTGACTTTCAAAGAAGCTAAAATTTTCAACGGGCTCTGGAAGGGTCTTCTCTAAAACATCAGCGAGGAAGACTATCCTAGCTTTTTTATTCTCATCAATGTAATTTGAAAATTGCTCTGAGCGGTCAAATATTGAACTATATAGACTAGACCAGCCGGCTGCTTCTAGTTCTTCCTGACTTGTCACGAAATCAACAATACGTGCACGATAGCTTATTTTTCCCTTTGAAGAGTAATATAAATTGAAATATCCTTCAGACTTTAACTTTTTTCTGAGACCAGAAATTGTCTTATTGCCTCCTGTAGGTTTTTTACTATTCCATATCACGTGTGCATCAAAACCTATTATTTCTGTCATTCTATTTTTCTGCCACCCTGTGCTATCTGCAGCCATTAATCCGACTATTTCATCCTTCCAAAACTTATCTAGTGAATAGAGGAGTCGGGTGAGAATATGACTCAAGTTCTGAGTTTCTGTTTCAATAGAGTAGGCACTAAAAAAGTGTTTCAAATCTGCTAAAAAAGTGTCCGAACTGTATTCCTTATGCAATAAGTTCTTAGCTACCTGTTTTCTATGTTTCTCTCTTAGCATAGTCAGATTATGCAGTGGGTCAAGCAAATAATTTAAGGCATTAAAAGCGGCTTCCCTACTTATACTTGGATAGTTCTCCTTATACTCTACTAACTTTTCTAACCACTTGGACATGTAGATCCCAGCTTTGGCTAAAACCCTGTCGTTTTCATATTTATTATAAACACTCTTATTTCTGGCATTTAGGTCACAGTAAGAAATTATCTCTAGGAGTAATTTTACTATCGGCAGAAACTCATTGTTCGTCGCTAAAGCAATATCAATTTCACTGTCATAATTAGCAACTAGCTTTTCTAGCTTTGATTTGTTTTCTTCGGTCAGATTGAAATCAAGCCATTGCTGAAGAGCTTCTTGCCCTTTCTGGAAGTAGAAACCCTCACAATCGATGATTTCTTTTGTCTCAGCACTGTCGAGAGTCTTCTTTATTATAGTCGATATGTTTTCGTTTTTTGTCATAGTATTATTCCTTTCAGCCTACCAGCTCATCTATCCTACAGTTTGCATTAAGTGATATCCTTTTTGGAAACTTCCTATTTGGCGTATTATCCTATCAGTACAATATTGTTCATGTCTATCGGATATTGTTCCATTTGTTATGAGACAATTTGTATTAAAGCTAGTTAAGTGCCTAAAGGCTAAAGGAGTACTTGGAGCAATTTGTAGTCTAAAATCTACTACATTCATAGCAAACTCTCTGAGTAGACTAACGCCAAGTGAAGATTCTTTCTCTTTATACTTTGCATCCCATATTACTTGAACATCTATCTCAGTTGGGTCTTCTGAAGCACTTATATCTTGAAGACTAATGTCTGGTGCGTGAGTTGTGGGAGCACAGTTGCTTAATCTGATAGTAGTACCGTAGCATAGTTGATACTTTTTAGATGTGGCTTTGTGATTTATGTGAAATCTGGGTTTACCCTCTTTTTTAGCTGGTCCTTTTGGGAATACATTACCAGGAGCTCCTTTTATAAATTCTATATGATAGTTATGTTTTAGGTCTGTTAACATTCGCATATAGCAATAGAACTCAAATAGACTGTCGTCTTTTGTTATAGTTTCTAAATGTCCAAAGGCTTGATGACTTGCCTCCCATCGTGTAAGTCTCCTGGCAGCTGTTCTAAGGTCTTTAAGTTTCTTATTTATCATTTGATTTGAATTGGGAGTGGAATGTTGCGAAAATAGTTTTTGTATTGTGAGGAGTCAAAACGACTAAGATCAATTGTATCCAGAATGCCTCGAAACATGTTCAATTCTTCTTCTATTACTTTGTTTTGACGTTCAATGAAATGGCTTCTCTCGCCTATTGCTAAAGTACTTAGCTCAGATTTAGGCACCATATTCTCTAATGTTTGATAGCTTTCTTGTAGATACTCAGCTGGTTTAAGTATAGCATAGTCTAAGTAGTTTTTTAGGTGATGAAACGCTTCTTCACAGTCTGGACTACCTGCTAGCAAAGAAGGTTTCTTAGCTGCCAGATAGGTGACGAAGGACCTCTGATGGTCTTCGTGCATAGCATTTATAATTACACCCAAGTAGGTCCGTTCTTTGTAAATATTATCATCTACAATAGCCTCATACTCTAGGTCAGTTATACGACTATACTTTCTTGCGAAATGTCTTTTGTATCCACTATAGTTTGTTACTCTTCTGATGCTGTAGATATAATCTTCTAATGGCTTCTCATTTCCAAACTCAGAGCGTTCACTTAGTAGGATAGTAATCTTATGCTTATCCTGCAGAGGTATTTCTATTGATTCAACAGCTCCAAGAATAAATGAAGCAGGAATCATATAGTTCTTTGTTAGCAAAAGTGCTTTTTCACCTATTTTTCCGCTAAACTCACGTTTTTGCTCAAATGAAATTTTTATGTTGTCCTCTCTAGGGTCTGTGGTTTTCTTAAATATCCAATTCATTTTCTTATCTCGTTATTATATCACATCCACTATCTCATGCTGTTTTCCTTCGTGTTTGAACTTGAAGCCTTTCTTGCGATTGACCATCAGTAGGGCAAAGGTGGAAGTGAGCGGTATGTGTTTATAATCCAAGGTAATTTGCCCACCTTTACTTGCCGTAATCAAGTACTTCTCTTCTTTATCGTCTGATATGTTTTTAACGGTTACTCTGGAGTGGATAGTGACTTCAGTAGTTGGGTTACTAGCTGTTTGCTCTGGGGCGAATATTGTGCCCTGTTCTGTGGCTGTTTCTTCTTTTTTCACTTCTTTTATTGCCTTTTTCTTTTTGGTCTTCTCATCACTAAATATGGTGCCGTCTGGTACTTCTTGGTTCTTTTGTTTGTAGTAGGCCTCTACGTCTTTTCTCTTTTGAAGACCTTGAGCTACTTCTTCTTCAAAACGCTCATGATTAAGCAAAAGCAAACGCTTGAGCACTTCTTTACGTGCATCTGGATGTATGGTGTACCGCACATTATCATTCTCTGGCAGGTAGTCTACTTCATAAAAATTGTGACTTAAGTCTATGTCTTCCCAACCGTAACTTTGTAACACAAAATCATCAAGTTGAGAATAATAATTGCGTAAGTGGGTCAATTCAATTTCTGCAAGTGTTTTATCATGAAAAAGGTTATAGAACTTGGTTAATCCAATGTCATTTATTTCCAAGTAATTAGACCGGGATTCAAAGAATAATTCAATTGAGCTGGAAAGCGGTATTGTTTCAGTGACAAATGGAAAGGTTTCAATACAGTCTACATTTGTATATCTTAAACGAGTTTCCAAACTTGATCCGTATCTCCACGCCCACTCTGAATGAAGGCTTGATTGGAACAACGCCAAGTAAAAGTGAGATTCTTGTGCTATTATATTGGTACCTACATCATAAACATAGTTTGATGGAACTAATGAAAAACTGAGATACTTTGTAACTCTGCAACTCACAATAACGTTTTGCATTTTACTAATGGACTTATACAGTTCCACCCTTCGCTCAGCAAATAGCCACCATTTGTCACGATAAGCTTTTCGTTTATCTTTCTGTCTTATTGAAAAAACTTTGTTTTGAATTATTTGGAATGGACTGAAAAATTCTCTTGCCTTGTTTAAATCCCAATCATGAAAATTAATTACATATCTAGAAGGTTCTTGTCTTGTGGTAGAATTGACATCATTACCACTTAAATATTTACTAATCACTTCAGCAGTCTCATCATTTCGAATAATTTGCTGGGCCTCAGTTGAAGACAGAATAAACCCTTTACCTAATACCGTCGTTCCTGCGAATGACAAACCTTTGTTTTCAACTAATACCTCTGGGAATAGAGCATCGCCTTCTTCTAATAAAGAATTTATTTTTTTAACTTTGTTATTTGATATGTATGGATTTATTGTTCTTGAATCTTTGTGTATCGCAAGAAGTGAAACTTCTAAAGCGGCAATTCCCGGCCACCTCATTGACTTTATTGTAAAGTTTATGACCCCGGAGTTGCTAAGAATCTGATTAAGACCTCCGTCACGGGTATCTCCTTGGGAGACTGTATTTGTAGTTATTATACTGAGCAGTCCCATTGGGCTTATCAATGAAAATATTCGTCTTAAGAAGAAAGCAACTAAATCGCATGTTCCTCCTGTATTATTATATTCAGTTTTTAAGAAATTGTAAGTGTTATCACCGAAATTTGTTGAAATCCTTAGTCCTCCTAAATAAGGCGGATTTCCCAATATGCAATCAAAACCACCTTGTCCAAACACTTCGGGAAACTCTAAGAACCAATGAAAGAAGCTTTCCTGCTGTGCTACAGCTAAGCTAGCCCCTTGATCTGCAAGTTGTAGTCCACCATTTAATACAATTCGATATTTAGCATCTGTAGTGAGTCTATCTTTGTTCTCAGCTGTTTTAGGGATAAAAAACTGAGCTACTTGTGCATCTGCTAAGCTTTTCAGTTGCCAGTATTTAGCACCTTTAGTTAGTTTTTCGTATGCCTTTTGTTTCTCTCCTATTTCTTCGGGTGTGTTTTCTGGTAACGTAACAAATTCTGCAAATGCCTTTTGCACCCCTCGTAGATTTTCATCTATTTTATTCTCATCCACTAGAGAACTTTGGCTTTTGTTTATTCGTTCTTTATCATTTGTTTTTCGAAGATTTGTAGCAATTGCTTTATCGTCTCCAGGTAGCGTTTTAAAGGCCTCGGTGGCTATCCCGTTTTCTAGCTCGGTATGGTGAGCCAGTCCTACTATAGCGTTTCCACATTTTATGTGGTGGTCTAGGAAGTTGAGCGGTTCGTTGGGGTTATGTGCTTCCAGCCACAGGGCCACTTTGCACAGTTCTACTGCTAGTGGATTTAGATCTACTCCATAGATACAGTTGCGTATCACATCTCTTATGGCAGCTCGGTAGTACGTAGGTGATGGTTGCTCAGCACCTTCTCGCAGACTAGCTAGCTCTGTGGCTATACGCCTAGCTGCAGAGAGCAAGATGTGTCCAGAGCCACATGCCACATCACACACGGTGATGGAAAGCAGGGCTTTTTCGGGTTCAGGTTCCTTTAGCTTATCAGCTATGATGTAGTCTAGCGAGTGCTTGATGAGAGGTTTTACGAGCTCTTCGGGTGTATAGTGCGAGCCTGAAGAGGAACGGTCGGTTCCTTGCACAAAGTTAAATTGAAATACAGAGCCTACTTTTTGTACTACAGGATCGTACTCCAAGAGTCCTTCATATACCGATCCAAATTCCTCCACATCTAGATCAGAGTAGTTTACTCGGATGAGTTGGCCTTGCTCATTTACAAAGGTGGTCAATCGCTTGAGCACTTCTATGAGGTCGCCATTGCTTAGGTATTGACTTTTTAAGTTACCTAACGCATTGGGAGCAAAAAGCCCACTTCCGAGTGGCTTTAGTCCTATTTTAACACCGAACTTTTCTTCTTCAAATAAAAGAAAGGTCGTTTTTAAGCTTTCCCAAAGATCGTGTTTGTCTGCATCTACATACACGCTATTTTCTGTGAGTTTACGCAGCCGCTCTATGCTGTAGAAACGGTAGTAAATATCTCTATGTCGTTGTTGGTCCGTATCTAGATTCTCTGGATACACAAGATTTCGTTCTTCCAGTACGATAAGAAATAGAATACGATAGATGAGTCTTAGCTGATGCGTATAGTAATCATCTGCCTTCAGTCTTTCGTCTGTAAATGCTTGTGTTAGTACCGTATTTCTGGAGTTAGCTAAAAAACCGTTGGCCAGTGTTTTGATGGAAGTTTCTACTGCTTCGCTTAGCTTGCTTCTTATTCTACCGCCAGAGGCTAAACTCTCTTGATGATAGTACTCTATAGTAGAATCTGGGCCAGCATCTATTTGTTCCGGCATACGACTCACGTGTAGCACACGATAGAGCATGGAGAAGTCTGCATAGAGCTCCTCCTCAAACATACGCTCCAAGTCAAACTCCAAATAGCTCATACGTACCAGTCGGGTAGCGTCTCTGAGCAGTCGTAAGTGGCGTCCATTGGTGACCACAGCATAGAGGTGCTCCATATTATTAAGATACTCCTGTACTAGAGCGTGAGGAGATAGTCTAGGACCACCCGATTCACGACGTTTGTCTAGGTTATCATTATATCCCATAATGTGTATGGGGAAATTATTTCTATTGGTAGCTCGGTGACTTATAGCATACGATTTACCATTGATCTGCTGTGCTTTTTGAATACTGGTTTCATACCCTAGCTCTGTGAGCAGAGGTATGATAAGTTTCTCTCTGGTGAGAGAGGTTCCTGTATCGCCTTTTGGTAGGCTTTCTAGTCGCTTTTTATACGCTTGCCAGTGCGTACGCATAATAGCCCAAGCGTGTCCTATCTCATCTCGCAGAGAGGACTGTCTCGCTAGCCCAAAAGCTTCAGGAGATTGATGTTTGAACTTCTCTTCGGAACGGATTTTATCTAAGATTTCTGAGGAAACGATGTTACCTTGTATGTTGATGCTCGAAAAACTCATAACTATAGCTTTTTAGGTTTAGGCATTAATACATAGATACCCATCACATCTGGTGGCAAAACTGGATGCACTGCTTCAAATCTTCTTCCTCCTACCAACTCTTTGAATCGACTGTGCGACTCTACTAAGTGCAAGGCTCTTTCTTGTGATAGTAACTGAACTTCATCCTTTAGAGAGCCGTATGCTTCTGTAGTTTCTTGGAAAAGCTGTTGTTGCCTGTCATAAGGAATATTCACGGCACTTTGTGCTTCTAACAATAAGCTTTTACAGGAAGTATAGTCCAATACTTCTTTTTGGTCTACCGTACCAGCATAGCCCCAGAGATACATTTCTTCTGCTATCAATTCTCTGTTTCTACCTACTTCTTTTATTACATTCCGCACTCTGAATTGCACTATAGTGGTCCGTTTTTCTACCAAGGTGGTTTGTATCACAGCAGCTCTTGCTACGTGACTAGTTCCAGCTTTTGGTTCGAAGGCAAGTGACATCATAAGCTGAGCCAGTTGCTCTGTAAACTTGTGATTACGACCAATATAAACTCTTCCTCTTGGTGTAGGCGACACAAAGCTGAGGGGAATATGCTTTGTTTCAGGAAGTGTATGCTTGAGGTGTTCTGGTAGGTTGGCGGTATCTAGTGTATGACCTTCTAAGTTGCTGGCTACGTCAGCCCCTAGTGTTCTGCAAGCTTGAAGCACAAAACTCTCTACGGTTTTTACATCTCCTATTACTTCATCTACTTCTTTGAGTTCTTTTTCTATTGTTTCGGGTTTTACACTCTCGTGAGCAAATATGCTTCGTAGCTTTTCGGCCTTCTCTTTGGCTTTTTCTAGTTGATTGGTAATAATGGTGTTTGCATCGTTGTACTCGTCACCAAAATCTATGACTCCTTGAGATGAATTTATTTTGGGGTCCATAAGTACTTCTTTAAGCACAGCATCCATTATAGAGCTGTTTTCATCCCCTATCACTATAGATACACCTGTAGCCTTTTGGATATCACGCACTTTTTTGATAAGTACGTTTAGCACCACCTTATCTATAGGGTTATCTTCTCCCCATATTAGGTAGGCATATACGATTTCAGCCTCCTGACCATAACGGTCCACACGGCCTTCTCTTTGCTCCAGCCTATTGGGATTCCAAGGTAAGTCATAATGCATTACGGCTGTGAAATGCTCTTGAAGGTTAATACCTTCAGATAGGCAATCTGTGGCAACTAACACTCGCTTTTTGCTTTTGCCCATTTCGTCTATCATCTCTCTACGTTGCTCATCTGCAAACTCAGAGGTGATGGTTTGTACATCAACACTATTGGGTAGTGCTTGGCGAAGTATTTCACCGACATACTTAGCAGTAGCGATGTAGCGACAAAAGATGATAGGATACACATCATTCTTAATCCATTCTTGAACTTGAGTGACTGCAAAGTTTGCCTTCTGGTCATTTTTGAGTGTCATCAGTTCTTTTATATCCACTATCAGGTTATCTATAGTGATGATATCTTCCGATTGCAGTTCCAGTTGCTTTATTAGGTCGGTTTCTACTACATCAGAGTCTGAGTTTTCAGAATCTAGTAGTGGGTTTTCGTCCGAAGGTAGCTCCAAGACTATTTGCTTCTCTCTACGAGCTTTGAGCATTTCTAAGCCAGCTTGAGGACTAGACATTACCCCTCTAAGAAGTGCTAATGCTGCCCAATAGTGGGTTAGTCCTTTTTTCTGCTCTTCACCTTTTTTGGTAATACCTTGAGCAAATTGTAGAATTTTGGTATAAAATTCTTTGTAGGATCTGTTTAGTGAATATCCTATCTCCTTCGTTTCTCGGTCAGGGAATGGAGTATCCTCATTTAGCCACCTTTTTATATTGGCTCGTTTACGTTGGACAAAGTAACTAGACAGATCTTTTTTCTGAGCTGGAGTTATATTCTCCATATCCAGTTGGTTAAATTTCGGGTCTAGTAGTCCAATTAGTGAGCGGAACTCAGCATCTTTACCACTATGAGGAGTAGCGGTGAGTAGCACCAAGTGTTTTTTCTTGTCAGCTGCGATATCGTGCAGTAAGCTGTACCGTTGTTGTTGGTTTTTTGATTTAGCAGCAGCCGGCATAGTGCAGGTGTGAGCCTCATCCACTATCACAAACTCGGGACAGTCATTTAAAAATATGCCTTTTTTGGAAGATTGCTTCACATAGTCAATAGAAATAACCTGATACGGACAGTGATAAAACACACTCCTATCATCTGGTATTCTTCTTTCTAAGCTAGCAATAGTAGACGAGCGAATGATTTCAGCATCAATTTCTAGTTTATCTTTTAGCTCTCCCTTCCACTGTTCGCATAGGTGAGGGAGACAGATTACAACAAATCGCTCTACTTCTCCACGCTCCATTGCTTCTTTAAGTATCATAAGAGCTTCCACAGTTTTACCGATACCCACATCATCTGCTATGAGAAGTCTAGTTACTTCTTGTTTTAGTGACATGACTAGTGGTATCATTTGGTAAGACCTAGGTCTAAACGAAAGTTTACCCATACACCTAAACGGGCCCGCAGCATTTCTAAATGAAAGTCTAGAGGCGTGAAACAACATTTTAGCAGATTGGAAATCGCCAATGTCATTAGGCTGAGGATACTTTATTTCAGTATCTGTTATTTCTTGACCTCTAATTTTAATAGGCAAGTAAACACCTGTAATCTCATGGTCCGATCCCCCAAGTGGCTTAATCATAAGTAGATCTTTATCATCTGAAGGCATTACAATCCAGTCTCTACCTCGGTAGTTTATGAGTGTGCCTGGTTTATGCTCTTTATTCATTCTCCAGTACTTTTCTAAAAATGTCTTTACGTTTCGCTATTGCCTGGTCCAGTTCTTCGTCATATCTCCACACGATTATGTCATGTCCAGCTTCCGCAAGTAGTCCACGTTGCTTTTTATCCTTTTCTATAATATCTGGTCGGTCATGTACCGAGCCATCTATGAATACGAATGTCTGAGTGCCTATGTTTTCGTTTTCATATACAAAGTCGGCTGAGATGTAGTAATCTTTCAGGTTATACTGAGCTTTATGTGGTAAGGCTAAACCTTTATTGTACAGGTATTGAACAAACTTAAGTTCAGCGGTAGAGTTTTTGTCGTAAGCAGATCTTAAATATTCGAACTGCTTATGATAGTCTTGTTGCTCGTTTTGTATTACCTCCACTGTGGCATCCATCAGCAACTCAAGGGGCTTTTGCATTAGCTGTCTATCTATTTTTTCGTGATGTCTTTGGTTGAAATAGGAGAGTAGATCATCGTAAGAAGCTTTGAGAGCATTTGGGTTCTCATCTTCTCTGGTCTCGGGGTTGTAGTAACAAATTTTGTAAGCTTCTTTAAACACCTCTTTGAGTTTGTCAGGATCACTTTGCAAGACAGAAAGTACGCCAAGACTACTTTCAGCGGCTTCATAAAGTAAAATATTGCTGTGGTCTCCTGAGCCCATATTCCATGCTCCGAGTTCACGTTCTTCTATTTGAAATACCTTTTCGATAGCTCGTTTTAAAGCATAGGTTAGTGTAATAACGCCATCGGCATCTAGCCCTAGTGTTTTGACCGGCTGTATGTAAAGTACATCTGCTGTGTCTGTAGTGTATACGTGGACCTTTTTTACGGGGTCTTTTTCTATTTCTTTATCATCTTCTGATGGAGTCTTCCAAAACCCTGTTGCTGTCCCGAGATTATACCCGTTTTCATCACCAGCTTTCGCTCTTTTCCATTTTCTGTTGAATTGTAGCAGACGTGCAGAAGGACCGTACCTTAGTTCCAGTAGCACCTCACCTTCATAGGAAAGCGTGCTCTTTTGCGTATTTCTTATTCCTCCAGAAAAACTGAAGTATTGCTCTATTTCGTAGCCTTTTGACGTTCGCTCCTCTTCTTGAGAAGATATGCGTTCTTCGAGTTTGGTTTGACTTTCAGATAGCATTACTGCGTTTGGCTTAATTTCTACGTGCTCGTCAGAATTAAACTCAACATTGTTAATTGGGTCGTTATTTACACCTTTTCCTTCGTCATCTAGGAATATATAACCAGTCGTTTTACTAATCTTTAGGTTGTGGAACAGGTGGTCCGTATCGGTTAGCATCATACGGTTTACACGATACTTACTTCCCATGTGGTAGATTAAGTTATTCGGACCAAACTCTTTAAGAGCAATAAAACGAGGTCTAGAAATAAATTCTCCTTTATCTCTTTTACCTATGAATGTTCTTATTGGTAGACGAGTAAAATTATAGCCTGGAAGGAACCCTTCCGCGGCTAAATATCGGAAAATATAAAACTCAGATTGGCTAGAATAGTTTGTTCTATCATTTAAGAGTAGAACACGTTGTCGCTGAGCAAAATGATGATCTCTGTTTGCATTCTTTTTCTCAGGAGCAGTTGATTTTATCGTAGGATCATCCATAACAGCTCTAGCTCGGTCTATCAATCTGTTTGCATTATTATATAGCTCCCTCCAACGCTTAAATGAAGCATCTAAGTTTTCTAGAAGTTGTTTGGCTTGGAGTTCTAGTTTCTTATTTGAGTACCAAGAACTGGCCTCCAACTCAGGCATTATACTACTGAGTGTTTTTTTGAATTGCTCTATCCATTGTCCGCTATACTCTCCAATTTGTAGTTTTATATATGCTTGAATATCTTCTTTTATTGGATAATCTGCCGTCCCTGCTAAATCTAAAATGTCAGCAACAGAAGTGCTTACTTGGTGCAGCTTTAGCTCCATGAACATGTAGGCGTTGAAGTGCGACTCTATCAGCTCTTTGTTCGATAAGTCTAGCTTTGGTGCTGCTACTACACCTGCTACCATTTCTGTAGCATTTTCAAAGTAGTTTCTATCGTGTGGCGAACTGTTAGAGCAGTAGGTCATTACAAGAGCTGTTTGACCACTACGGCCGGCTCTACCACTACGCTGAACGTAGTTTGCTGGGCCAGGAGGAACATTTCGCATATGGACCACATTCATATTACTAATATCTATACCTAGCTCCATAGTTGGTGAACAGAACAGTGCAGAGAGTTTCCCCGCTCTAAAATCTACTTCTCTTATTTGTCTATCAGCTGCTTGGAGCTGACCTGTGTGTTCAGCTCCTATTATCGCTTTGTCCAGATTGGTGTAATCCAATCTGTAATATTCTTGGAAGTACTTGTTAGGTTTTAAGACTATTGGGTCGATGGCATTTATTCTTACCTCATCTAGTTCCACATCCTTTTCATCGCCTAGTTTCCAACGGATTTGGTCTAGTCTCAAACGATAGCCGGTAACAGTTGCATTTTTGCCTTTGACTTCTATTTCGTGTAGGATGTTGGCTTTTTTCATATTGCCATATATCTGCACCAAAAGGTCGTTTAATTCTTCTCCCTTTAGAGGCACATCTCCTGTGTGATTGGTATACACTCTCTTTAGGTATTTGCCAAGGGCACTCATGTGACCACATCCAGCGGTTTTTATTCCGTAAGGAGTTTTGCCTACGCCACGTGGAATAAGTATTACTGGAGCTTCAATGTCTTCATTCTCATCTAAACACCACTGACTTTCTACTTTTAGCGTATCTTTTATTTCATTGGCTAGCTGAGATCGTTTCCCATCGTCTAGTTTTCTGTGGTCTAGGGCATACGATGTTCGGAAATAAGTAGCTATTTGTTTTAGCACCTCGCCTCTGCTTTCAGGACTCAGATCTCTGATTAGTTGAGTGTCTTTCCATATTTCTTCATCGCTGGCTAATTGGGTTATTGATGCATACTCAATTTTGAGTAATGCACACTGTTCTAAATTTGGAGTATTATATCTCCAGCCACGTCTAAGGTCATACACTATTCGGGTAAACAGAAACTCCTCAAGCATCTCTCTATTTTTTGGAGTAGCGTAGTTTGGATTATCAGAGGGGTATCTTGCATATTCGGTTTCTGGCAGTTTAAGTTGCTCCACTGCAAGTGCTGCGATATTACTATCACGTAATCCATTTGGATTTTTTTTAAGTGTGTGGTAAATGGCACTCCTTAGTTGAATAACACTTATAAAATCATTGAAATGACCAGCCTGTAAGGATGCGTCTTGTCTATTATCTGTAAAACTTAGAAGCTTCTGAAGTTCAGGCTTCATACCTTGCTCTCCTAGAGCTTTTATAGTACTTAAAGTGGTAATAGTAGTGGCAGTACTTCTACCTTCATTCCCGAGTCTCATTAGTTTGGTAAACTCGTGTACTTTAGAATCAAATACTACACCAGAGGTAGGGTCAATCAACAAGTTGCAGGCTACAAACCAAGCCTCTTGCATAGAATCATCCTTATTTTCAGTGAAGTTACCATGCTTATCTATCCATATTTTCTGTGGAATTTTTGTTTCATAGAAATTGTCAAGAACCTCGTTTTTAGGTCTCTTTTTCCAAGTGTCTGGAAGGTCTTCGAATCGACCATCTGACCAAAGAGGCTCCTTGCTGTTTGGTTGTTCCAATACTATATATCCGTCTGGAAAATCTAACCAGCCAAGTTCTCTTTTTGATGTTCCAAGAGCTTTGTTGCCTTTTAAAGATGTCTTCGTTGTTTTCTCGGGTATGTCATTAGGTCTTCTAGGGTATAGCTTTCCACTATCATAGTTTTTCCTTACGCATATAAACTCATGACCAGAGTATCTGCTAAATAATACCGGATATACTTTTAATTCTTCATTTTCTTCATCTTTGATATAGAGAGAAGTGTCTAGTGTGATTAATCTCTTTTCTGGAATATCTAGCGTTACAGAGACGTTTCCAGTTTGAGCAATAAACTGATGAAATTTAAAGGGCAAATAGGTCTTACGATTTGACATTTTTGAAGCCTTTTCGTTAAGCTCTTCTGCCCATTCCAAAAGCTCTCTAAGTCGTTTGGCACAGATATCCAAGTCTTTAGATATTTGGCGGGATAGTTCCTCTCCTATATTTTTTAGTGTAAGCGGTTTAGCTCTTTGTATGCTGCCATCTTCGAGTTTCAGAAGTGCAATATTATTCTCCAGCCATACTGCTAATGGATGTGAGATAAATACATCGGGTTCATCTTGTATGTTTATTTTGGTGTCAAGACTATTTACCAATTCTGTTTCAGAATAGTTAGTCTCATCGGTTGTATATTCTAAGTATTCTCCTATGATTTGTACTATATCAAAATCCTTATCAAATATTTGTTTACCAACTTTGGCTACGGTCTCTTTTTGTTCCTGCACTGTTCCGCCACTTGCCATAGTAGCAGACGTACCTATGCATATCAAGTCGTTTTCACACGATGCGTGTATTCTTCTGTTAAGTAGAGAAACGTCTGCACCTTGTCTACCTCTATATATGTGTAACTCATCATATACCAAGTATCTTAGACTTTCAAAGAAAGAATCTCTAATGGCCCTTTCTGAAGCTCTAGTCATTATGAGTTCCAGCATCATATAGTTGGTGAGTATTATATCTGGCGGATTCTGACGCAACTTTTCTCGTTGGTCAGAGTTTTCTTGGCCTGTATACTTAGCGTATGTTATTGGAAACTCTTCTTTTGTTTCGTTTAAAAAGTTCTCGGCATACTTATCTATCTCTTGCTCTTGACTATTGATAAGAGCATTCATTGGATAGACCAAAATTGCTTTAACTCCGCTACCATATTCATTACTAAGTAGATCACTAAAAATAGTAGCTAAAAACGTTAAAGACTTACCTGAACCCGTGCCTGAAGTGACGATGAAACTCTTCTCGTCTGTACCTTGTTTAATTGCCTCTACCTGATGTCTGTATAAATCATAGCCAGTGAATATTTGTGAAAGCTGTGTGTTTAACGTACCTGCCTGAACGAGACTTTCTATTGAGGTTCCTTTTTCAAATGTCGGATTGAACTGGATAAGAGGTTTTGGCCAAAGTCTTCCGTTTTCTAACTCTTCAGTTACCTTCTTTTCGATTTGTTTATCTTTAATCAATATAAAGCTTGAGATATAAGATTTGTAGTCGGAAATAATACTATCGTGAAGGGAAAATATATTCATATCAATTTGTAGAGAATTAGATTTAATTTATTTTCAAGTGCGTATATACAATTTTTTTTTTGATTGTGTCTGTCATTCTTGTGTATTCAGAATAATAATAATGAGCAAACACCCTGTACTCGTAAATAGGTGCGTATGTGTTTACGGGTAAGTTGGGACTAAACAGAAAATTGGCACTATGATGCAATTTAAAGATTATTTAAAAGCAGGAATCTTATCTATTTTATGTGAGATTATAGTCAGTCCTAACGTTTTTTTAGATGATGGAAGGCAATATGAAGCGGTTGTTTTTCACAACTGATTTATATTATGTGTTGCACTAATCCCGCGAAGCGGGAGGATTCTTCCTACTTCGCAGTAAATTAGCGACTTTTGTTTTGCAAAAAACAAAGATGACACGATTTAAAAAAAATCCCAGACCTTAATACAGGAAGCCTG
>Ga0306865_1000236_pt1 | contig 28433 bp, 23 predicted proteins | sample AntRauTorckE5431_FD_190441 | JGI IMG/M metagenome (GOLD analysis project Ga0306865, IMG submission 190441) | Saline lake microbial communities from Rauer Islands, Antarctica - Metagenome Torckler E5 #431 (v2) (version 2) | ecosystem: Environmental > Aquatic > Non-marine Saline and Alkaline >... | reverse complement strand
ATCAGACATAAGTTCTAAATTGTATAAACTCAAATAAAATCGTTTTCGTACCATCTTCATTCTCAATCGCATTTCGCTCAGAAGTACTCGCTACACATACAATTTTTGACCGTTTCAATGAAGTGATAATCCTAAAAATCAAAGTCATTTCGCCCATAATATGTACCGCAAAAGGTTGATTACCTTCCGCTTTCGCCAATGCTCGAACTTGCGTCACATAACCATTTGCTAATACTTTAATCTCTTCCGAAGTTGCCGCAGGCGGAACATTCGGAAAAGGCATATCTTGAATGCTCCCGTAATTCTTCGTGGCAGTTTGTCGTTGTTTATCTCCCCATTTTGTGGAAGAGTGATTGGAGAGGTTTAGTAGCATATTATGGTGATTTATTGTTTCTTAAAAGTTTTTTCAAATCGTTCTAAGCCAATTTTATTTTTTAAATTATCAATCAGTTGAATATTAAAAAGAGCCGCACGATCTTTCCAAAAGGTACTTCTTACCTCTGTCATCGTTACAATATAACTATTCACGAACAGTCCAAAATCTTTTCTTAATGCAGCTAATTTGTAAACAGTTTCTTCATAAAGGTCTTTCCTTGTTAAACCAGTTTTGCATTCCAATACATAAATCGTATTATCCAAAACAAACATGACATCAAACTCATTGCTCACATTCTGTCGCTTTATTTTTACATTCAAGCCGATTGCAGCATCAGGAAGCTGTAGCAAGTTTTTAATAACCGTATAAGTATATTCTTCAAGCCATCCTCCCGAAAGATAAAAAGTTTCTTTAGCGGTCAAATTATCTTTTGATTCAAATGGAAACCGAATTTTTTCCAACCATTCAAATAAAGTAGGTATTTCGGCTTTATGGAAACGTTCCCTTTGCGTATCATTCTTCAGATAAAATAACCTCGTTAATTCTCTATTATTCGAATAATTGCGTTTAAAAAAGGTATTCGTAAATACTTCACTTTTAGAAAGGTGATGAATTTCGTTAGGATTAACAACGGCTATACCATAACTTGTCAGATAAGTCATCAAATCCGTCCGGTAAGCAATCGCAAATTCCCTTTCTCGAACAGGCGGAAATATTTTTCTACTAATGTTTTTTCCAATAGGAATATAAAATATTTCGCTATTCCGAGGCAAAAAGTAATTATACACACCAATAGACATGATTTTAGTACCGCCAGTGAGATTTAGAATATACTCGTCTTCACGGTTCAGTTCCAACCGATTCAATTCTTCATCAATACTAATCAATTCGTCTTCTACCACCACCGCTTTCTGATACTGCTCTTCTTGAATACCCGTTGCATTCAAAATCCAAGACAACTTTCCCTGCTGTTCCATCCTCTTCGTCGTAACGAAAATATAGCGATCTATTTTATTTTCATATTCTTTGATGAATAAGACATTCGGTATCGTTTGGTCGGATATTAGAGAAATTAATACTTGTGCCATATTGAAAAGTGATTTTACGAATGATTGTGTATTTTATGAAAAAAGTGAACGCCTTGCGTTCACTTTTTTAGATTTATTTACTTTCGCTCATATAACCGTAGCCTACTGCGGTTTTCGCCCCGATGCCATGGTTTTCGAGAGCATATTTTAGCCATTCGGATAAAGTTTTTGCTTCTCCACCTTCTTCAAATGCCCAAAGTTTTTGATTAATCTCAAAATCCTTTGAACCAAATAGAAACTGAAATTCAGTCTTTTTCTCTACGGTCAAAAAGAAAATAGGTATAGGATTATGGTAATCTGCAGGCGGTATTTTTCCATCTCCAGTATAATAGGGTCCATAATGTGGGTTCATTAAATCCGGGACAACTTCTGGTGCTACTGTTGGATAAGCATCGAAAAACTGAACTTTGCCTTGATGTTCTTGTCCATTTTTCTTATCATGTTTTAATGCAACATCCTCAAAGTCATATCGAACTTTGCCCTTTTCGTCCTTAACCTTATCACCATTGCTATCAAGTTCTATTTTCCTTACTTTAGAAGGGCAGCCAAATATTTTACAAAATGCTTCACTTTCCGTCAATGCTCGAAACTCTGCATTAATAAGAGGGCTTTTTTTATCGCCTTCTTCTGTTATATTTTTTTCATCAGCAAAAACATTCTGGATAATCCAGCTACGAAGGACACCTTTTATCCCACTTGCAGGCAAATACGGAAATCCATAAACATGATGTAAAGTAATATCTGTTTCATAAACCGAAGCACCGCCAAGACCAGTTATTAAACGTCCAGCAGTTGATTTTGTAAATACTTCACAATTTTCTCCAAATAAAATCTTAGCATTTTTTTCGTTTCTATCTGTTAATGCTGCAAAATCTGTATCGCCATAATTAGAAACAATTTGGTGTTCTGCCTTACCTCTATTCGTCTTAAAGAACTCAAAATTAGATTTTGAATAATCGTCTTTCTCTACAAAACGAGCAAAACGATTGAGTTTCAAAGCAAAATTTTCTACTTCAAAAGGTTGAATAGTTAATTCTCTTGTATCTTTTGGTGCAAAACTCTTTTTGACATCAAAACTATCATCTTTGAAAGGAGCATTTAAGGCTTTAAACTTTTTCTCATTTTCTTTTACTTCTCGTTCGATCGCTTCTTGAGCTTCCCTTTCTTTAATACGGGCAGCTTTTCGTTCTGCTTCTGCGGTATCTTTTGGCAGTTCTGTTCCATCTACAAATACCTTAACAACTGTTCCTCCGTCCAAGTCATATTCACATGCCTTATTATTGAAACGTTCCCGAGGATTAAGGTCATATTCTTTAGGAATAGACAATACAGCTCTACCATTTTTAATAGTTCCGCTCAGCTTTTTTGATACTTTTAATTTTCCTGTTTCTCTACTCATCGCTATCTGATTTATCAATTAATCCTTCTGCAAAGCGACGCATCCAGTTCAATAAAGCTAATACTTCGATGGTTGTCGCACGGTATTCAGGTGTTTCTAATCTTAATAAGTTCTGCATTAATGTTTCATCTTTCTTAAAATCAGCTAATACCCAGTTATTTTTCAACCATTCTTCGATTTGTAAGTAGATTAAACCCCAGGTTTTTCCTATGTCAGGGATTCCATTTTTACCGTTTTTACCGTTACCTTTTGCAAATGCAAAGGAGATTGCAGCGCCTAACCCATTGGTTTTAATATACATTGGCAGCTTTTTGACATAAGCTTTGTATTCGCTACTTTTACTTAATCCTGCTCCTTCCACCGCTGCACCATAAGCAAAAGCTGCTCGACCTTGTTCCAGAGTTGTTCTTATTGTTATATTAGACATAATTTTCAGTTATTTAAAGATTAAAAAATGATTTTCCAGTTCGTACCAATCCTTTTCCAATAGTTGCACTACCACCGATTTGTACAATCTCATTTAGATTTTCTCCAAAGAAACTCAATACATCTTTTGCCGTAAAATCACTATCTGCTCTAAACTCTTGATGAGCTAATATCAACGAATATAGGACACTTTCAGATGGTAAATATTCCTCTGTGAATAATGCACCTGTTGCAACTGTTCCTGTTTCATTATCTATTTTAATTCGAGTAATCACTTCCGTAGAAAGATTTACAAAATCCTTAAAATCGTCATTTGATAAAACAATAATATCTTTTTTGACTTTTTCGCACCAATAGCTTCCATCATTATTGAATAAATGTTTTGCCAACCAGTCCGGTAAATTAGTTTCTTTTCCACCTTCAACAACTTGAATAACCCCATTTAATTCGTTGGCTATCGTAAAAGTATATTCTTCTAAAACGACTTTATCATTTTTAATTTTCGTTGAAGTTTCAGGACTAAAAACATAAGTTTTCTGATCTCTAAGAAATTCTAAACCTGTAATATCAAAATCTTTTTGAGTTTGTTTCATATCACTTGAAAACTGACTTAAAACCTTCTCGCAAGTCACCCAAGCAAAAACACCTTTCATTGATTTAACAGGAAAAAGCAATAAGCGAGCATCAGAAAATCCAATTGCACCTGCAAAGTCTGTTTTTCCACCTAAAGCTTCATCAATTGCTTTCTTATTTTTTAATCCGCCATCATCATATCCAAACACACGATGAACAGTTACTTGGTCTTCAAATGATTTTTGCTGTGTCACTTGTTCTACAGCTTCTCTTAATGCTCCTTTTAATGATGAGCCTTCAATCTTAGGAAAGTCTGTATGTCTTTCTCTCTGAATTGGTAAATCTACGATTCCTAAATCCGAGCCACTACCAGCGTGTAGAGGCGTTTCGCAGATTAGAAATAAGGGTTTGGCTATTTGATACATATTTTTTTATTTTTTTTATTTTACAATTGATTTGTGCAGACAGTGTCTGCACTTTTTAGATTTATTTAGTCACCTATTTAATTCTTCTTTATAGGTATTCTGATAAAATCAAATTCCTTTTTAAATTTATATTTTCGTTGGAAATCGTCAATGTAAGCTGAATGGTTAAAACTCCCTTGAACATGGTCGTATAAAATAATAGATAAGTATTGATTATCTAATTCAACTCCATAAACTAACCTCACTTGTCCATTATCTGTACTTTTGAATATGTAAATGTTCTTACTTGGATTTTTACCATGACGCAAATCATTCTTATCACCCAAATCATGAATACTTGTATTTAATTGTATGATGTCTGAAACTTCAGAATTATTCGTAATTAGTTCATTTAAGCGATTATACAACTCCTTTAAGACGTTTATAATTTGTTGTCTGTTTCCGACTTTTTCTGTAAAAACCTTTGACCCTTTATTGATTTTTATTAAGAAGTAATTATCAAAAATCTCAAAGTAATATTTGCCAATAGCGTTTAATTCAAAAAGTTGTTGATTTCCAAAATCCTCTATATGAATAAAGTTTTCAACAAAGGCAGGAAGGTTATTCTTGATTTTATACGCTTCCCATTGACCTTCTTTAGCGTCAATATAAAGCTCTTGAAATATCGTATAATATTCTTTGAAGATAGAAAAGTCTAAATTGATAGGAGATTGAGGAAATGTAATTATATCATCAGTTCCTTCAAATAAATAGCAAATTTTAACGTAATTTAGCTGGCCTAAAATTGTCAAATAAGGAATAAATGCCTTGTATCCCCCTGTTATATTTAAAATAACAAATGGAGCAAAAGCCTTATCTGCAACATGCTCTAAGAATATTTTTAATAAACTACTTAATCCTACTTTTTTAAATAGTTTGATATCTTTAACTTGAAGTCCTTCAAGTCTTTGTATGTCCTTATTTACCGTTATTTTTTTTCCATTATCTGCTTGAAAACCATCTCCAAACCATTCTTGAATTAATTCAGCTGCAAGTACACTTAATATAGTGTCTGATGTCACCAGTTGTATATTTAAGTCACACTTTTCCACTTCCATAATTGCAAGAATAGAAGTAATTTCAGCGGAAGCATTTCTATTTGCTCGACTAAATTCTTTAGAGATAATATCTCGTAGATTACCTAATCTTTCCGCGTGTTTTTTCCATTCTGAAAAAGAATAATCTCCATTTTTTAATCTTTGATAATTAGAAGTGAAATTACTACGACTTCCCTTTTTTGTTTTATTATAATTTTCAAAAATAGAAGTACCAACGGTTGTAATGATTGTTTTTTGCATAATCTATTGAGTATTTTAGAGTTCTAACTGTTCTGTTACGGCAGCACAATACGCTACTCCAAATCCTTCTTCAACCTTATCATCTGAAATAGAAAAAGGATGATACAGTGTAAATTCTGCTCCTTCATCTAAAACTTTGAAAAAATAAACAGCTCCTTCTGCGACTACTTTGGTCATCGGTTTGGGTTTACGATTTTTAATGTCAAAACCACCGATATATTTAGGTTTACCAATAGATGCCGCAATTAGCTGGACATTAATACCATTAAATATGCCTTTGAAATCATTATTTTTATTTAGAAAGGATGGATACCAACCATTTTTAAATATTGCAGGCGTTGTCAAGAACACTTTGAAATAATTTCCATTATTTTCAAATGCTGTTAATGAAGTATCAGCAATGACTTCGTAAGACATTGCCTTTGATTCTCCACCAAGTTTTAAAAATCCTTTATCACCGATATTCAAATCCAACCCATCTAATTCAAAGCTGACATCAAAACTCAATTTATTAGCTTCATCATCTTCCGGTCTTATCATCCCGACACGATAAAGTCGTCCATCTTCTGTTACATGAGTATTATTATCTCTTGCAATTCCAACTTTTGGTTCTAATGTAACCTTATTAGCAATTTTAGTAGTTGTATATGGTGATTCGCTATTTAGATAGTCATTTAAAGAAACGCCAACGATTAAATCTGTACCGACTAAACTTTCCACTTCTTCATCAGAACTAAGCATGAAATCTTTAAAAATAGTATCAGAGGTAATTTGTGTACTATTTTTTTTCTTTAGATTTAATAAAACAATGTCATCATCATCATCTTTGACTTTGACTAAATCAGCAGGACATAAAAAGCCTAAAGCGTCATCAACGATTAATTGAATATCTTTGATTATTAAAGCTTTTGTAGGATCGTTATTTTCTCCTGCTTTACTAATTTCTTGTGGATTATTTACGAAATATAAACTACGCAAAGCTCCATAAAAACTACTTGGAGAAGGTGGGAAAATTCCAGAAGCCCAAGTTTCTTCACCCTTATCAAAAGGTTTTCCATCTCTGAAAAATAATGTATCAAGTGCTGTTAGTCTTATCTTCATTTTAATTAGTTTTTCGGCTTAAAAAATCAATAATTTGTAGTGCATGCGTGAAGTTTTGAATTCGATTGATAGACTGTCCATTATCTACGTATCTTTCCCAAAGAAAAATTACTTCATTTTGTAATGTTTCAATTTGTGAAGTACTTGTTCCTTTGTTAGCACTTCGTTTTATAAGTCTTTTAATTTCACAATTTATAGCATCATTAAAGCCTTCTAATTCTCCTTTCATTCCACCTAATTGATACAATTCAAGCGTTAAACTTTGGATGAATTTACCCGAAAACAAAGCTTCCTTATCGTTTTTCGATTGTAAATTTTCAATGATATTCTCCATAGTTTTCCAAGTGCGATTATCATCTCCCCATTTAAAAACAGTTTCTTGTATTTCGCCGGAGTGTTTCATTGCTGTAATGCAAAAAGCGTTTCTATTACCATCATTCTTTGCTTTTTTCTCTACTGTTCGAACCGTCTTTAGAACTTCGGCAAGTGGCATTTTGTAATGAGCAATGACAATACCAGCGGAAAAGGTAAACTCCCCTTTTAAGCCTAAAACATTTTGAGCCTCATCACTAACTATACTTTTAAAACCATCTCTAAATTTGACCATAACGTCAAATAAGTAGTATAAATTAACAAAACCCAAAAAGTCGTCACCACCAGTATAAACAGTTTGTCCACTTTCTTTTAAAATACTTCTTGCAGCAGCAGCAAAACGTGAAAGCTGTCTTGAAAATACTTTATGCTGTTCGGGATCTGTAATTTGAGACAGCTTTTCACCCATTTTATCACCGTCGAACATAATGAGGGCGTAGTATTTATTAAATTTGACTTTATCCTTTTTGAAAACTGCTCTCAACAGCTGATGTTGTTCCTTTGCCACTTTCAACTGTGCTTTACAAGGAATATACTTCTCTGTGAGATTTTCTTCATAGTAGAATTGTTCATTAAAGGAAGTAATCCATTCTTTCCCTTCAATTTTTACACTTCCCTCTTTTTTGCATAATTCAATTAGCGCTTCGCCTCTAAATATATTCTTGAAATTTCCTGTTGCTTCCACTCCTACTGTTTCTAAACTGTTCAATAAGGCAATTTCAGTAGTTGAATCGAAACCTTTTCTTGTTCCTTTTATTTTGAAAAAGCGTTTCGTGAAACTTACAGCACTTAATCCTTCATTTTTATTCACCGTGACATTTGGTGCATTAAGTTTTGTTGCAAAGGGATTCCATTTTGAATTAAAAAGGTTTTTAGACGTGCCTTTACCGAAAAATAAAGCATTATTTTCTCCATCCAAACTACACTTTCTCCCTGCTTCGCCAATACCATTACTTCCGAACTGTTCAAAGGCACGAACATTCTTCACGCTACCTAATAAAGATTCGATTTCGTGATAACTTTCTTTATAGTCATCACCAACAGGATGAAATGCCCAATGAATATCTAAATGTCTTTCAATTTGATTATCGAAATCTTTAGGTTCTGTAGTATTACCCAAGCTTTGTGTAGCAATAGCTTTGAATTCAGCTTTTACAATAGCTTTAATATCAATTCCTAATTGTTTTAGTTCACTCTCCGGTTTTTGGACAACTGCAATAAAACGATTAGGTAAAGATTGATTACTGTCATTTTCATCCAAAATAGGAAAAATAACTTGGTTGCTCCAGTCAGGAATTTGCTTAATACCTACCTTTACTAAGGCAGATAATATCTGACTCCCTGCATACAAATCCTGCGTCTTCCTCGCTTGTGCAATAAAGGATTGTACGGGCCCGATGGTGAATAGGAATAGGTGTTTTTTAGTTTCGTTCATAATATATTAATGATTTCATTGTCTAAAACCTTGATGATTGCAGTACAAAATGGTTCAAATCTTTTATTTTCAAGTTGCTGTAAACGTTTTTTTTCTCTTAATGCGTCTTCCTTTGAACGAAATTCTAAAATCTGATCAAAAGGGTTTTCATAAACAATTGCTCTAATGGCACTTTCTCTCAAGTCTTCCAATTTAAAAATATCCAAACCTAATTTTCCAATAATTTCATTTCCTGCATCTGTTTTTCCAATAATTTGCCCATCAATTGTAAAATCAAAATGTTCTTCAATGTCGGTTTGTAAAGGCGAAAGTGGTAATTCTTCCCCTTTTTTTCGGTTTGTATCACAATGTGAATATTTTGGTTTAGGGTCTTTTTGCCCTCCATTACAAGAGATTAGGATATTCTTATAGTCAAAGGTTTGATTTTTATATTGCTTTAATCCTTTTGGATTAAAATGTTCTAAAACAGATGTATTATCATTTTTAACTTCTTGATTACAATAACAACAGATAAACCCTTGCTCTACTATAATCGAAGAACGGAGTTCTTGCTTTGAATAATAAATTATACCTTCTTCTTTTCTATCTTCCTTAATTGAAGAACTTGGTAATACTTCCCATAAGTCGTTACCTGATATATCCGTTTTATAACGCTCTTCAAGATTCTTTTCACTACCGCTTTTATACTTTTCCTTCCAATTTTCAAAATTTTCAGGAGATTCCTTTTTATCAATATGTTTCATGCGAGATTCGTTCTTTTCGTTTAATAAATAGGTCAATTTCTAACAAAGGCGCAAAAGTACCTTCGGTTGTGATTCCTGTTCTAATCGCTTTCGCTTCTTCAATTTTATTTTCTCGAAGTAAGCGGTGTATTTCTTTTATTTTTTCACGAGTATCTGACTTTACACCCATAATACGAAGCATATCATCTGCATCATCATGTCCGAAAGTATCTGACACACCATAGATTTTTCCATTTTCGATAGAGCGAATATGTTTACTATAAATATTATTCAGAACCAGCGGACTATGCGTCGTCACCACAAACTGAATATTCGGAAAAACTTCACGCAATTTGGTCACTACTTTTTGCTGCCATTTTGGATGCAAATGCACATCTATTTCGTCGATAAGTACAATGCCATTGCCGTTGAGCGGATTTTTAGCATTAGGATTAGCTAAACATAATCTTCTTGTAAGATCTGCTATAAGAGCAATGAGGGTGCGTTCGCCTGATGATAGTTGGCTAAAAAGCAGCTTATTTTCTATTTCTGTCTTTTTATTCTTTTTAGTAAGTACCATCTCAATAGGATAACGTGACCAGTCAACTCTTAAATTTTTATATTCTGTTGTATTGTCATTGAGCATATCTTTTATTGCGTCTGCAACAAATTTAATTTGTGATTGCGTGATGTTATCTTTTTCGGCTTCTGTATCCCAAATACTTTGAGCTTCTCTTTTTTGCTGATAATCGAACCATACAAAAAATTGTTTGAAACTAAATTTATTAGCATCTAAAGCATCACCGTAAGTATCAAATACAGTATTTTCAACCTCGTCTAACTCACCTGATGTATCAGTATTAATTGAATTTGCACCATAGAAAACTAATACAGGAACAGATTTATCCAAATCTTTAAATTCCCCCGTACTTAAAGGATCATGTATATTATCTTGTAAAAAGTAGTCCAGAGTCTTTTTATCGTTTGTATTATTATCAAACTCTTCTATTCCTATTTTACTATGATCATACCATTTTGAATCGTCAATTTTACTAGGAGATTGAGCTTTTAACATTTCAATCGTAAAACCTATCTTGGGTATTCTCTTAACATCTTCATTTTCATTTTCCCATATAAGTTGAGGTTGTAGATTAAAAAAAGCATCTAATTTAGATGATTGAGTCTCGTTATTTACATCTTTATTTTTCTTCTCATTAGAAGCCATAGGAAATGGATAAACACTTGCAGTTTCTCCTACGTTGGTAATCTCTGACCTCAACTTCCCTAAAAACAAAGCAATAGCATCTAACACAGCGGATTTCCCCGAACCATTATCACCGATTAACACGGTCAAGTTTTCATCAAAAGTGATTTCGACACCGTTTTCATCATCGCCTGTATAGAAACCTTTGTAGTTTCGTAATACTAATTTATCTAATCGAATATCTACCTTTTCCATTATTGTATTTTTATAAAATGCTGTCTTTGAATGTTGAAATAATAAAAAATATTACCTATTGATTATTTCTAAGTCCTCTTTAAAAAGGTATTTTAACATAGAATAGAATTTAGGAAAAATATCATAATCATCTGATAATAGGTCATTTATATCTTCACCATTACTAATATCTTCTAAAATAATATTGTACTGTTCCAATCTCATTTCTTTTAAAGTTTCATCTTGCAAGTTTAAAAAATTAATCATATAATTCACTGATTTCTGTTCCGATTTAGTCTTTTCATTGTTTGGAATAATATTGATTACTTCGATGATTTCGTTTTCATTATAAGCAAAATGTTCTTCAAGATTTCTAACTTTGAATGGATGTAAAAATTGATTCTCATCAAAAACCATAGTGGTGTAATTACCATCTTTAAAATGTCCACAGAAATTTTTGATTGCATCATTCTCTTCTAAAACTTCTAATTCACAGTTAAAGCCATTACATGAAACACTAATATTGTTTTGTTCTAAAATTATTTCTTTTGCTTCTTCTGAATTTAAGGTCTTAGCTAATTCCTGTTTGATTATATGTTCCAAATGTCCATAAATATAATCTTGTACATTTTCTAAATTCTTTTCAGGTATTGTTTGCTCACAATATATACACAAGCCTTTTTGTTGAAGTCTTAGACTTTGAAATAAAGAAATTAAAACTTCTCCTCCAATATGAATACGTTGTCCTTGCTTATCTTTTGAAGTGATTTTTTTGATTTTCTTCCAATCCCATTTTTTGTCTATTCCTTTTAAACGATTTTGGTATTTAGCTAAAAAATCATCGAACTCTAAACATCTATCTGTTTTATCTATATATCTCATATCGTCACCTTCCTTCTTTTGAGTTTAAAAATTCGATGATTTAAACGCATAATATAAGAGTCTTTGAGTCCTAAATCTTTTGTCAATTGACTAATAAGTTCTTGAGTTTTAGCCTTATCAATATTTTCTATATTTATAAGGTTTTCAAGCTCTTTAATGCGTTCTTGAGTATCAAAATCTCTCAAAGGCGTACCCATAATTTCCTTTAAAATTCTATTTGGGTCTAAACCCTTAGTTTTTCGGATTTTTCCATCTTCATCTTTTTCTCCTGCATTAATAATTATATTTTGTTCTGTTTTTTCATCCTTCGTAATAATTCTAATATTTTTAGGCTCAGAAGCAGAAATAACGTAAGGACTATGTGCTGTAATAATAAACTGTACATTCGGAAAAACCTCCCGTAATTTGGGCATCACTTTTCGTTGCCAATTCGGATGCAAATGCACGTCTATTTCGTCGATGAGAACGATGCCGTTGCCATCAAGTGGACTTTTAGCATTCGGATTTGCTAAACATAATCGTCTTGTAAGGTCTGCTACGAGAGCGATTAGGGTGCGTTCTCCAGAGGAGAGTTGGCTAAAACTTAATGGAATGATTTCTTCATCACTTAATTCCTCTAATGATGTTGTTTTTTGGACAGTATCTTCTTTAGTAATTTTAATATCATTGGGTTCACTAAACCAATCAATAAATAAATCTTTGAAATTCACTTTATCATCATCAAGAACTGCCGATACGGCTGTTTCCACGAAACCTATTTTTACAAGATTATTAGCTTGTTTTCTTGATACACCTATTTTTTTACGCATCAAATCTTTCTTTTGTTGGTCTTCATACCAAGCAAAAAAATCATTAAAATCAAAACGTTCTGCTTCTAAAGCATTTTCATAAGCATCAAACATTGAACTTGATAGCGTATTTTCTTTTTTCTTTAAATTTGTATTTATTGAATTTGCACCATAAAAGACCAGAATAGGTAGATTATCAACCTCTTCTTTTTTCATTAATTCAATAAATAATTGAAGTGTTCTTTCATCACTATCATAGTCGTCTTTAAATTCTTTATAACTATGATGTTGCCATTCTGTAATCTTGATTTTATTTGGGGACTCATATTTTTTCATTCCTATACTAAAACCTATTTTAGGTTCACGTTTTTCTTCCCGATAATCTTCATCATCATTTAGGCTTTCTTCATAGATTTTATCTATAATTGTATTAGGTGATAACTGAAATGTTCCATCTAATTCACATCTTGCATTTTTATCCCTCTCTTTTATGCGACTGTTTGCATCTTCATCTAACTCCTCCTCTAATTCTTTCTCCTTAATACGATTATTTACGTCTTTATTAAATTTAATATTTGAAGGTGTTATCGGAGGAAATTGAAAACGATTTGCGATTTCTCCACCAGTTATTTCCATTCTCAACTTCCCCAAAAACAACGCCACCGCATCCAAAACAGCCGATTTTCCCGAACCATTATCCCCAATAAAAACCGTTAAGTTTTCATCAAAAGTGATTTCGACGCCGTTTTCATCATCGCCGGTATAGAAGCCTTTATAATTTCGTAATACTAGTTTATCTAATCGAATATCTACCTTTTCCATTATTGTATTTTTATAAAATTCTGTCTTTGAATGTCGTTTGCAACTTGTAATCTACTCGTTTATCGTCTTCGGGTGCAGTATTCAAAGTTACGATTATTGGACGTAACCCCACAGCGGTTTTGATGATAGAAACATAAACAGGCGAGGCGAAACGTCCTCTTGATGCGTGACCTAAAGCTGTTTCATATCCATATTTATCCAAACCCATTACTTCGTGTGTCGTGAAACCTATTTTTTTCAAGACATCAGCATTCGGACTACCAATTTCAATTTCCTTGATGTACGGATATTTATTCATGCGTTGCCCTAAACTTACAATCTTCTTATCTACTAATCTAAAAGATTCATTTGATAATAAATTATCGATTTCCTTTAGGGTTTTAGGTTGTTTTAAGTTTAGAACACTGTCTTTTATATTTACGACATTAAACGCCCCAAACCCACGTCTTACTCTTCCACCTATTCCACCCAAAGTAGCCGTTAATAAAAACAGCTTTTCTAAATCAGAAAATGTAAATTTGTCAGAACCAGAACTATTCAATTTCACCTCATTAAACATAGACAAAACAACAGAAAAAGATTGTCCAGTACGAAAGGCATTCTTCTGAAACCGAGGTTTATGAGGAGTCGGAGAAGCTGCACTTCTATTGTCCCATTCCATATCTTCATCCACTCGAATTATTACTTTACTCCGACCATGTTCAGCACTACCAAATATTAGCGCTTCTCGTTTCCTTAACTCCTCCAACGGCAAATGCCCATTCAAAGCTCGCCACCAAAACCGCAACGCCCCTTTAATACTTGGTGGACGAAGTTCAGGCGTAATACCGTCTGCACCTGCCAAAAACATTGGGGTTATTACTTCACATTCAAAAGTTATAGATTGCATATATCTTAATTTTTAGTTCTCTTATAATTTTTTATTACTGCCGCTTTTTAACACATTCGTTGGCACATTCAACAGACCAAAACCTCGGCTTGCATCCCAACTTTATGGATGATACCGCCTCTAAATTGAGGAACTTCCCATGGTTGGATTTTATTATTGAAGGTAATCACGATAATACGTGTCGTTACTTTGTTCATTGGTTTTTAAAAATAAGGATTAGGTTTTTTAATCGTATTAGTTTCTTATATTTTGAGTTTGTTTATATTTCTAACGAACAATCGTTTGAGTACCTCAAAATAGTAAGTTTAGTCATTTTTTACTGGTTTTTTTTGGCGTTTTATTTAGTTTATTCCAATTATATCTTTGAACTCTGACAATTTACGTTAATAACTCAATATTTTTAATTTATTTTTAATTGATTTTTATTTTTACGAAATTATTTAACTTTACTTTTATATTAAACAGATGAAAACTGTTCCGTATAATAAGAGTTAATCGAACCACTTTTGGGGTTAAAATTGAGAATTAAAAAGTCGTAATCCACAGTAAATTATGGTAATAATCAGAAATTGTCGATACCGTATTAATTGGCTCTTTAGTAGTTTATTTACAAAATTAAAATAATAGTCTTTCATCAGACATAAGTTCTAAATTGTATAAACTCAAATAAAATCGTTTTCGTACCATCTTCATGCTCAACCGTATTCCGCTCAGAGGTACTCGCTACACATACAATTTTTGACCGTTTCAATGAAGTGATAATCCTAAAAATCAAAGTCATTTCGCCCATAATATGTACCGCAAAAGGTTGATTACCTTCCGCTTTCGCCAATGCTCGAATTTGCGTCACATAACCATTTGCTAATACTTTAATCTCTTCCGAAGTTGCCGCTGGTGGAACATTAGGAAAAAGCATATCTTGGATATTACCGTAATTATTGATTGCTGTTTGTTGCTGTTTGTCACCCCATTTTGTGGAGGGGTGATTGGATAGGTTTAGTAGCATTTCTATAATTTATATTTACCCATGAAAGGAACTCTCAATTGAACCTGAGCCAAGTTGAGAGTTTCTTGGTAAACTATTAAAGTCTAAATTATTTCCTTTTTTTATTTTTATCTAAAATAGTTATAGACATTTTTGTGGGAATTGTAATTCCAACATCGACTTTTGTGTAACTTCATTTAGGCATAAAACTAAAAAATTTTGAATTAAAGTAGCTTGAAATTGAATATAGTTTTCTTCATTTACAGGGATGAAACCGTGAGCTAATATAGACTCATTTCTAACTTCCAAAGACGATAGAATTTTCTTAAAATTTTCATTGAAAATGGAGCCAACTTTTTCATCTTTTAAATCACTTATTAGTTGATAACTATCCACTAATCCAAGTCTTATTCGTCCAGTTTTATCTCTTTTACCTTCATATTTATCATGTAATTCCTCTGGAAGTATTGATATATCTATACTTCCTGTTGCTTGTTGCTTATATTCCTTCTTTAAATAGATTTGTGCAAATAGTTCTGTTGCTCGATAAATTCTCGCAACTGCATCATCAAACCTTTTTTTAAATGCTCTTCGCTCAGAGTTTAATAATAAATCTTCAACAACTTCGTATCCTGAAATTCTCGATTTTATATTTTCTTCATTTTTCTCAATATACATTCGGCTCTCAATAACATTCTCTAAAAATAGAATATGCTTATAATACTTCTTTCTCAAAGGTTTAAGCAAGGATAAAGCATTGATATGATTAAACTTATCCCACGCTTCAAAAGCCTTACAAACTGTAAAATAGTACTGTAATTCATCTTCTAAATCTTTGGGTAAATCCGAGACCATTGTAAATATTTTTTGTATGACACTTCGAGCAGAAGAGTAATCAAAATTATGGATTAGAAACTCAACATTCTGTTTTTGTTTTTCTATAGAAGCATAATTTATTCTCGTTAGATTAACCCTTTCTGTTCCATCATCAACCTTTACTAAATTAGTTCTATCTCCCTTTACTATGGCAATTGTAATTCCTTCTAAATCAGCGGCAGCCATGACCAATCCAACAGTCATTGACTTTGTTCCACCTGTATAGTCGGCAATTATTTCAGCTTCTGGAAACTCTTCCTGAAGATTACGTAAAAGATTTATTGACTCTCTGTAGCAATGATTATGATCATCAAAATGTCTTAGTTTGATAACACTAAATTGTTCTCTTTTTAGATTTACTTGTGCTACAATATTAGGCCTATCAAGATTGTTCCAATCGCTGCCACATACCTTACCTTGTCCTGTAACAGACGTGTAGCTACCTTTGTTAGAAGAGATTCTATCATCATCCGAACAAATAAAGTAAACTTTATCAGGATTATTCCCTCTAATAGACGTGACTATTGGATTACACGAACCACCAACAGTTACAATAAGTATTTTCTTAGCCATATTTCAAAAAATTTAAAAATTTAAAAAAAAATGTTTCAATTTATTATTCGATAAAAGAATTTGTCTGTCCAAGATAGTAATATCCTGCTGAGCCGCTCTTTTTTGGTAAACGGATTTTAAATTCCCGTTTTGTCGAAGCCGACCTTCTAAGGTAAATAAATATGGCTTTACGGTTAGACCAAACTGATCCTTTAAAGCACCTAATTTATAGGCTGTTTTTTCAAAAAAATCTTTGATCTCAGAATCTCTCAGGCCACCTTTCAATCCTAATTTACATTCTATTAAATGACAGGTGTTCTTATGGATGAATACAATATCCAACTCATTTAAGGTAGCCGTTTTTGTGAGGTTAATTTCTATACCTCGTTTGATAAATCTATCTTCTAAATTCAAATTGTGCTTTACTGAGTAATAAGTAAAATCCTCAAACCAGTTGGCAGTCAGATAATGGATTTCATTATCCATTAATTGACCAAATTGAGCAGGTTGAAAATCAATAAAATCAATAAATTTTTGAATTTTATTTGTAACAACTCCACCTTTTTTAGCAGCCATATATTGGAAAAGTTCATGAATTGCTTCATTATGTAACCGCTTATTTCTTGACTTATAAAATTCAAAATATCTACGAGTTATTTCTTTTGAATTGGGTGTTATTTCATTCGGATTTAAAACTTCAATTCCGTAGCTGGTCAAGTATTCCATAACCCCAACTCTATAATCTAACGGTTGCGGTTGTCCTACACTTGGATAAATCTCTTGATAAAAAGTATTATCATTATCCGGAAAATAGTACATTTTAACATTCGGTAATTGACTGAAATACTGATAAACACCAAGTGACATAATCTTAGTACCTCCCGTTACATTGATAATATACTCGTCCGTATCTTTGAATTGATATTTGACAAGGTTTGTTTTAATATCATTCAATGAATAAGCATCTACCAAAATCATCTCTGATTGAACTGCAATGTCAGCAGCCTTGATAATATTATTCAGTTGAGCTTCCATTTGAGGGGTATAAATGAAAATATATTTATCTACACCTTTGACTTCCTTAATGAATAGTACATTAGGAATAGTTTGGTGTGAGGTAATGGAAATTAGGACTTTTGCCATGATTGGATATTAAAATTTTGCTGTTTTCAATAGTGCAGCAATTGGCTGTTATATCTATCGTTTTTTTTTAAATTGCCGTAAAACCATTGATTTTGGTCATTGGAAGATGAATCACAATGAAAATCTATTTTTAATATAGCTATGTATTTCACTTGCTTTCAATTCAACAGTCGAGGCTTCTCTTCTTATATACATTATGGCAATCGCAAGAAAATAAATATAGGATTATGATATAAATATTTTTGTTAGAAGCCTATTTATTTAGAATAAAAGATGGAAATTTGCCTATAAAAAAGATGGAAAAGCAAGAAGTTTTAGAAAAATTTGAAAAGCACTTCAGTGGTATTCAAGATACTCGAAAAAAACAAGGCAAATTGCATGAATTACGAAGTATCTTAATTATAAGTGTATTAGGAGTAATTTGTGGTGCGGATGAATTTGTAGAAATAGAGGAATTTGGAAAATCTAAAATTGATTTTTTAAGCACCTTTTTGAATTTAAAACATGGCATACCTTCACATGACACATTTGGTCGTGTCTTTTCAATTATTTGTCCTGATAAATTCAGAAAATGTTTCATAGCATGGGTGAATGATTTACGAACCATCTCCAATGACATTGTTAATATAGATGGTAAAGCACTCCGTCATTCGTTTGATACTGCGACTGAAAAATCAATGATTTATATGGTGTCGGCATGGGCAAATAAGAATAATATGGTTTTAGGTCAAATAAAAGTTGAGGACAAATCAAATGAAATTACAGCGATTCCGAAATTATTAAAATTATTAGATTTAGCTGGTTGTGTCGTAACAATTGATGCAATGGGAACACAAACGGCTATAGCAGAGGAGATTATAGAACAAGGAGCAGATTATGTTTTAGCCTTAAAGGGAAATCAAAGTACATTACAAGAAGAGGTAATAGAAAGTTTTGAAAAATTAGGAGCTAAATCAAATTCAGAAGTAAATACTCAAGTTCAAGATAATCATGGTCGAATAGAAGAAAGAAACTGTTATGTTGTATCAGCCAAAGATTACTTAAGTCCTGATGTATTAAAAAAGTGGAAAAGCTTAACAAGTATTATCAAAATAGAAGCTTATACAACATACAAAAATGGAAAAAATAAAGGAAAACAAACTTACGAAGAACGTTATTATATCAGTAGCTTGGTTCAAGATGCACAAAAAATTAACTTAACAGTTCAGGCTCATTGGGGAATTGAAACAAAATTGCATTGGGTTTTAGATGTTGCATTTAGAGAAGATGATAGTAGAGTTAGAAAAGGACATGCTGACGAAAATTTATCTATTGTAAGGCATATTGCTATTAATAAATTAAAAAATGAGCATTCTTGTAAACGAGGTATTAAAGCTAAGAGAAAAAAAGCAGGATGGGACAATCAATATCTTCTTGATATTTTAGCCGCCTAATTTTCTTGCGATTGCCATATTATATACATTACATCGCTGTTATTTTCATTATTTTTGCAGTATATAGGTGTTTTACTTTCGAAAACCTCAATTAATAAAACTTTACAAGTTGATTTCGTAATATTAATCCAATACAATTTATGGCAGCGAAAACTTTGCGAAATGTATGAACTTAAAGCTTCATCAAAAGCTTTTAAAAATCCATCTATATTATCTTCGAACGAATCTATATCTAAATCTACACCATCACTTATATAGGGTTTATGATTAATATCTTCACCGATTCCAATAATTAAATGTCCTCCATCAGAATTAGCAAAGGCTGCCAAATTCTTGATTACAGAATGTATCACACTTTTTTTTGCATCTTTAGACTTTAATCGTCTTTGAATTTCGTCTTTTTTTATTTCTGCTGCTTCTTTTATTTTTAGATCTGATTTTTCTTCAGAAAGTTTAATTTTTTTAGGATAATCAATCCTAAAAAACTTCTTGTCACTGATGCTATATACAGGAACAAACATAGTTTCCTTAAATTCTACAGTCTTCGATTCATGTTCCATGATGCTATAAATATACTCTTCATCATAAGTTTCTTTGTTCTTTTCGTAGAGTCTCTTGTTTATCCATTTTGTTCCTTCATCTAAAAAGCCATCTCCAAAAGAATCAATAGTTTCTTTACTTTCTATATCAACTAATTCTCCATTTTCGTCAATTCCAATTCTTTGACTAACTCGACTTCCATTAGAATAATTTAAATATCTAATTACAATGCTATTAGGCTTATTTTCTTCATTATTTACTATTTCATATTGAAGTTTACGAATAAATGTTTCTGAATGAGTTTCTATTAAGAATTGAAGATTATAATTTCGGTTTACACTTAACATAAACTCTACAAGTTTTGCTTGAAGAGTTGGATGTAAATGTGTGCCTGGTTCTTCAATACAAATTAATAAATCTGTATCAATTGCATCCGCTGTATATATGATAATAGGTAGAAGTTGAGATATACCAAGCCCAAAATCAGCAATATTAATCTTCTCCTTTTTTGAACCTGACTCGATGAAACCTCTCACATAATCTCCTTCAATGATTTCAGCGATAAGTTTATTTTTTTTATCATCGCTAATTCCAAAGTAGTAAACCCATTCATTAATAAAGTTTAACTTATCTTTACTGTTTTTATGCTGCATGCCTAAAAGCTTAGACAAAGCATCTTCTAAGTGATATTTGGGTTGAGAGGTTTTATAAACTCGTTGTTGAAAACCACGCATAGCAGAAAGATGTATAAAAGGTAATTTACGTGTAAACTGATTTATCAATTCGCTTATTTTTTCTATTAATAATTTTGCTAATTGATTATTATCGCCTTGACCGATTATTTGATGAAATTTGATTCCTTCATATTGATAAATCCCTTTCTCATCATCTTCTTTTTTATCCTTTTCACTTCTTCTATCTTCTAAAATCACACTTTCGATAAATGAAGTTTCTTCGTTCCAACTTATTAACTCTTCTACTAACTTACTTTCTTCATTTTCCGTAAGTTCATATATTTTGTTTCCCCATTGATTATTGACTAAATAATCTGCTATTGTATTTACACCTAAGTTAGGAACAGTAGGGTTTAGTTCAATCTCTCTTAGATTGATTAAAAAAGACTCACTTGCAACTTTTAATTGTTCGTATAAAAAGGTGCGGAGTTTACTTTCTCGAATATTTTCTCTAAGTCTTTCATATTCATTTTCAAGATTTATTTTTTCTTGATCTTTAATATCTTGTAATTGATTTTCTATTCTCTGTTGCTCTTCAAATAGTTCTCTATCTTCATCTGATACTTCATATCCTAACTTTATATTTTCTATTTGTGATTCTATATTGCTGACCCCTTCATCTTTATTTGATTCTAAAATATCAATTTGACTATAGTAATTGGTTCGTTGTTCCTGTTCCTCATCACCTTTTTCGTCTTCTGATTTTTTATCTAACTCGTTAATTTTTTTCTGTATCTCGCCTATTCTTTGAGTATAATCCTTCTCGATAGCTCTTATTTCAGTCCTCAATACTCTTACTTTATTCCTTATCTCCGTATTTTTTTTAGTATTTGCATCATCTTCAATTTCTAATTTAGATAATGACTCTTTCAACTGGACATACTCTTCGTTATCCTCTAATTTTGTATCAATATTATTTAATGCTCTATTTTCATCAATGTCAAACCGACCTCTCCATTCCTCTAAAGCTATATTGATTTCTTCTACCTTAATTTTATCCCAAATCTTATATAATTGGGGGTTAAACTTAAAAAGTCCATTTTCTAAAATTTTATCAATAAACCAAGCATGATTTATTTCAATTTCAAATTTATCATCGTTCTTATAGCATCGGATGATATTTTCATTTTCATTAATATTTAATTCAAACCTTTTTAAAATACCATTTTGTTCTTGAATACTATCCTGCTCGTATTCTCGGACAACATTTATGAATTGAATACCTTCAAATAAATCTCTTTTTTTATGATTTTTTTTATGATTTATATTTTCCCATTCTATATCAAAAGTAATTGTTTTTCCACTTGACTCCTTTGTTAAGATACTTTGGAAATTCCCTAAATTATGGAAGCCATCTTTGAAGGTCAGTCTCCCTAAATAATTGGACGGTTTTAAATTTTCTTGTAAAAGTATTAACGCTTTTACAATAGTACTTTTCCCAGAACTATTAGAACCTGTTAAAACAGTTAAAGGCTTAAAATCAAAGGTGTCCTTTTCAAAAACTCTAAAATTATTAAATGTGATCTTACTTAATTTCATTCCTCTTTTTTTGAAATTTTATTAAAAACTTAACTTCACAAATCCCATAGGTAAGCCGCCATCAATCATTTTACGTGTTTTTGGAAAAGTTACACTATCATCATATTGTTTTTTCCTCAACTGCTTTTTTAATTCTGTCCAATGTTCGTCAAGTAAGATGAAGTCACCTATATTATCTGTTCCATTTGCCCAACCGCCAGTCATAAATTCCCAACCTATATTTGCACCTACTCGAATAATACAGGACTTTTCACCTATATTTTTAGCGATTTTTTCGATTTTTTCAAGTTCTTCCAAATAACTACCAATTGCTAAGGGGTTTTCTTCGTCTTCCCAAAACATGATTTCTTTTTCTATTAGTTTGAGTGTATGCTTATTAATCAACTTAAATAGTCGAGTAGAATCTTCAATTAAGTCAAAATTTTTATTCACATAATTTTTTTCTCTAACTCGCTCTATTGTTTTAGTTGGCGTCTGAATTCTACTTTGAGCTATTGCTCCCTTTGGAATGCATTCATAGTAACTGCTTTCTCTCGGTTTTTCGCCCCAACCATGACGAAAAAAATTGATAATTGTGTTTTTAACGACAACTGTCTTTTTATTAAAATGAATATCACTGACCCGTAAAAATCTTAATAAATCCTTATTTGGACTTCCTTGTATTTCGCCAAAACGATTAGTTCTATCTTGTTTCCCCAAATAATTAGCGGTGACTTGTGCATCATTAAACTTAAAAAAGCTTCCTTTTTGAGAACCTAAATGCTTTTTATCTTGAACGTAGCTTGGTTCATCTTGAATCAATTTCGTTAAAATAGCCGTTCTAATTGCTCCTTTTAACGATGACCCAGGAATAGTCGGCTCTTCATTACTAAGATGTAACTGTTCTTTTATATCGTTTTTATAATTAGGCGCTTTTTTATTAACACTAATTATCCTTTTGGATAAATCCTCCGATGTTGCATTTTTCAACATTGGTAAATCATCTAATAAATTCTTTTCATTATCAATAATGGTTATCCATTGATTGATATTATCTTTTCCAATTTGGTTTAAAACCTTTTTTGGCTCAATTACACCAATGACACCTTCACTCTGAAAATATAAATATTCATAGTTTCCTTTTAAATTATTACCGCTACCGATATGTACAGGTGTAAGTGTTTCAACTTCTATGTTTATTATGTTAGAACTCATAGTTTTCTATTGTTGATTATTATAATTAAATGGAATAAATAATGCTCGTCCATCTCTCCAAATTGGATGCTCAACTTCATTTCCTTTCAAAAATTTATTATCCGGTTGTAGATTGACAATTTTTCCTTGTCGCTCATTTTTACCAAAGAAAACAGAGCCTTCTGTAAACATATGAATCGAGCGTTTACGAATAGAGAGATGCTTGTTATCTTGTGGACTTGATATATAACCGCCTCGTTTCGTCAAACCGTAAAAACTCTTATCTATTTCTTTTATTTCTTCTTCGTAAGGACAATATAAAGAAAGTGATAATTCATAATTTGACTCCTTGGGAACTTTTAATGTCATTTTATCAAAAGTAACATCAAACTGCCCATTACCTATATTTCTGTCCGTACCAATTCCATTATCAGCTAATAGCCTGAAAGCCGATTTTATTTGTTCTAAAACAGATATATCTTCTACCTCTACCAAACAAAATAATCCTGCTTTTTTATGAAAGTAAATTTTATCAACATAATATGGCTGACTATCTTCATTATAATCTTGCGGGATATATACATGCTGATAAGGTTCAGATTGATAAATTCCGTCTTTTGGCATTTTAGTTTTTAAATTACTTCCATCTTTTACAAGAAATTTTCCTTTTAAACTAGTCTCGTTAAATATAGTCTTCTTATTTCCGTCTTGAATAAGAAGCTCAAATAATTCTTGCTCTAAAAATCTCACCTTTTTTAACTTCTTATTAATATCCTCTTTGATATTTTCAAAAGGTAAATGTGGAATCTCAGGTTTTGGAAAAAAATAACGAACCTTCCCACCTTTTTCAGGAGTATAAAAAGGGAAAGCTGAACTAATCTTAAAACTTTCTAAAAATGATTTACCTATCTTATCTTCTCCATATAATTGTAAAGCACAAACAAATAAAGCAGATTTTATAGTATCAGAATGCAACGTTTCTAAAGAGGTATCATAATTATTACTTAAGCCTCTTGCCAAGTGTAAGCCGCCTTGAAAGTTTTCTAATCGAATAACTGTATAATTAGACATTATCTGTTTGTTTAGGTTTGACTTCTATTGATTCAGGAATATAATTTTCAGTATATTCTGTTACTTTATTTTCGACAGTTTTACTATTATTAGTGTAGAATTCAGCATCTTTTTCATAAACCTCTTCGATAATAAAAGCTACTTGTCCACTTCCTCTTGAACCACTTCCACCTAAATAGTCATCTTGTACCATCTGTAAAGCCTTGAATAAGTTTTGAATTAATTCTTTTTCATCACTTTGCCCTTCATCTTCAATAATATTTAATACAAGGTTTAACGAAAATTCTGCCCCAGCAGGTACTCTTTCTAATTGACGAGGAATAGCAGCAGCAGTAATTCTGTCAATAACAGCTTCTGTTTTCCCTTCTGTATAAAGTAACTCTGTATTTGATAAATCTTCTGAATTTAGAAGCATTCCATCACGTACTATTATTCTCGATGGTCTTTGTGACTCACCACCTTTTGCACTACCAAATAATTTTGTAGTGATTAGACTGGGATCATCATTTCCTATGTACTTCACATTCCCCATTGACCGTTCGATTATATTACTATAAGCTAATTCTAATAAGGAACGCATTTTTCCTTTTAAGGAACTTCCAGGAATGTAAGGTTTATTATCAATAGGATTTCTAATGACTGCATTATCCATACCACCGATAGAAAGCGAATTATTAGAACCTCCAATATGTAAACCTGTAATGACTTTTACTCTACCTTTTATTATTATTTTTTTAAGTAGTTGATATTTTTTATCACTCATTGTATTAAATTTTTAGATTAAAAAATTATTCCCGTCCGCCTTCTGCTTTATGATAAGCTAAAATTGCTTCAAAGAAGTTAGAAAAATTCTTAAAAGCTTTACTTTTATAACTTTTTCCTTCTTTATATTCACCTCCTTCTGAATCTGTTACGGCAGCATGTGCCAATTCCATAACAGTCCTTAAATCTTCAATTCCTCTTGTTCCTGCTCGTTTAGCAGCATAAGCAATCTTTGGTCTCAACAATAAGAAGTCTTGATAACTATCTTCAAAGTTCTCTTTAGCTTCTATTCTTTTTATCTCACCATAGATATTTCTAATTTGAGAAGTTGTTAAGCGACCTGCAACTAAGACTTTTCCAAACGCTTCACAAAAATCAATCGTGTCAGACGTAAATTCATTTTGAATCCAGTCTTTACCATTCTTTTTAAACTTTTTAAACTCTTCCGAATCTTTGAATTCTTTCTTTTGATAAGAATCTTTATTATCCGAAGTATTTCTTCTATTAGAAGAACCTCTGTTTCTCTCACTCATATTATTATATTTTTAATTTACTAATGATTTTGATTACTTCTCATTTCAAGCTCCGCCCATCTTGAAGCAACATATAATAGTTCAAGAAAATTGAGCTTACTTATAATTTTATAGGTTTCTCCTTTGCTATTTTCATAGCTATTTGAGAAAATACCTTTTTGAAGATTACTTAAAAAATCCTCTTTTGCCTTTGATTTTTCTGCTTCCTGCAAATGCTTTAACTTATTTTTATTACCCGTATTTGCCTCTACTTGTAATCTTTCTACAAATTGCTTATGGTCTTCTCTTTGCCTTTGTTTAAACCTTGAGAAATCATAAACAACCATCCAAATCCATCTTGGGTTTGCATATTCACCTCTATCTTTTAAATCTTCATATTCCATCATCATAAAATAATGACTTTTTATCTTTCCAAGAATACTCTTTGGCAAACCTTTTTTAGAATTACTGTCAATTGAAACATACCTAACCAATTCGTTTTTTAATTCTTCCACTAAAGGATATTCACTATCCCAATGCAAAGGAACACCTAATAAAGTTACACTATTTTTTTTGAAATTATAATTTCGTTGCTCCTCGGTCAATTCTCCGTCTTCTACAAATAATCTATGTTGTTTTGCTTTGTGTTCAGCGTCTCCAGCCATTTTAGCAGCCTTCATAATTGGAAACTTTTCCGTTACAATAGATACACCTCCTGAAATTGTAATTTGTTCATTCCTATCTTTTGAGCCTGTCTTTGTAAAAGATGCAAATTTTTCTTTTATAGTTTTAGCAAATTCGATAACAGCGTCCCAACGCCCAACGATAAATAAATCATCGCCACCAGAATAAATGATTTGTGTATTTTCCCTGAATTTATAATCGCTGCTCCAAATTGTATTTAGATACCCTTTGAAAAACCAGTCTAAGTTGCGGCTTAATGCAGCATAATAAGAAAAAGTTAAATACGGTCGTTTTTCTCCTTTATTATTGGTGTCAACATATTTTGGGTAAGGAACAGAATTTTTAAAAATCGTTCCTAATCCATCAATATCCATTTTTAATACACCAAGTCGCTTAAAAGAACCAACCCCTTCTCCCTTAGTGTCTATTTTGTAAGCCAGTTGATTAAAGGTTTTTAAATCCCCTTTTTTATAATTTTTAGGTTCTAATTTATCATAAAAATCAGTATTAAATCTAGGCATATCATCACCACCGTAAAATTGAAAGCTTAGTTTTGTATCCATGATTTTATTTAATGCTTTAAATTCAATAGTAAAATCATTGCTATTTGAATTTAATGCATTAATAGTAACTATTTCATACGATTCTAAGCCTTCAACACCTTTCTCTATTTCCTTTCTTGCATTTTCGTCGTTTATTATCAAATAATAATAAATTCCCAGCTTACAAGGATTGATAACATATTGTGAAGCAGCAATCAATTTCGCTTTTTCTTCACTGATAATTATATAATCTAAATCTTTTAAACACCTTCCTAATATTATCTGCGAAGCAGTAGCTTTTTTGACAATGTTATCTTCAATATCTGTACCTTTAACCAATACCTTTTCAGGAATAGATTTATCAATCTTATAGGCTCTTTTTGTATCAATCTCTTCTCCTGTAATAGCATCTAAAACAACTTTTCCACCATTATCAGAAGGCTCAAAAAACATATCATAATCATTCTTAATCAATACCGAAAACTTCTGCTTCTTCTTTTTATCAATCACTTTTGTAAACAAAGCAACAATTGCTTCGTCAATTTTTCCATTCAATATTTGAGCTTCTGAAACAATATAGCTTCCCATTACCACCGAAATTCTCGTCTTATGCTCTGCAAAAATAGCAGCGGTTACTTCTTCCTCAAACTCACGGAAAGCATCTTTAACAAACTCGGTATTCGGAGCAATCACAAAGAAATTTCCGCCAGAAGCATACATAACATTTCCTTCAAAAAGATTTAGCTTTTTGAGCATCAGTTTCAAAACCGTATCAACTAATAACTGCACATAAAAGGAGCGACCTTTTAAGTTTTTGGACGCATTTTTACTGGCGATATTATTAATAAAATCTTGAATACCTGAAATATCTGCACGAATGATTAAAAGCGGATTTTCGTCATTATTAATTTCCGTTTTATTGTTAGCATCTAAATAATCGTGAATACAAACGGCTAAACCTGCCTTGATTTTAGTGTAATCATACCAAGATACTTCGGGATGAATCGCCGTAGGATTTGGAATCGTTACCGTATTTTTTTCGAGTAGCGAAAGTGTTGTTTCCGCACGATAAGTTAAGTTTTGCTGAACAGCTAACCTATCAAACTCTTGCTCAAATTGATTCCAAAGTCCATTTATACCTTTTGAATCAACGGTATTTCCTTTTTTTGGAAAAAAAGCATCTGACAAATTCAAAACTTGCGGTTTGAATTTATAATCAGCAGTCATATTTGCTTTTTTCAAATTCTCGAAAGGAGATAAAACATAATCTTGCTTATCGCCTTTTTTATATTGATTTGCAGAAGCATATTGATTCGCTTTTCTTAAAATAGCTTCAATTCCATTTATATTATTAAATGTCTTTTGAATCGCTATAACAGGAATATGCTCCAATAACGCCCCCAAATACAATTCCTCTCTATTTATATTACCCATTGAAATGCTATTTTTTAAATGTATCAAAATTATTAACTAAGCGCCTGTTTACTTTTTCCTTTGCCCCTCAACACATTCGTTGGTACATTCAACAGACCAAAACCTCGGCTTGCCCCTTGTCCGATTCCTGCTTGAAAGGGGAGTTTAGCATTGACGGTGAAGTCGATGTTGAAGGATAGCATTTTGGTATATTTGTAGGGAACTATCTTCTGTTTGACAATTCGCTTAATGCGGACGTTGAGCTTGTTTTCTACTTGCCAACCGATACCCGCTGCAAAAGCTAAAAGATGTCCTGTTAGTATTTTTTCTAAAAATTGGATGCGGTCGATTTCGTATTCCAATACTTTGTAGCGTTCAAGATTTTGAGAATTGAAGGGTAA
>Ga0306865_1000235_pt1 | contig 28482 bp, 27 predicted proteins | sample AntRauTorckE5431_FD_190441 | JGI IMG/M metagenome (GOLD analysis project Ga0306865, IMG submission 190441) | Saline lake microbial communities from Rauer Islands, Antarctica - Metagenome Torckler E5 #431 (v2) (version 2) | ecosystem: Environmental > Aquatic > Non-marine Saline and Alkaline >... | reverse complement strand
TAGCTCCGGAGGACCGGCCTCCGGGAAGAATCCTAACTACGGAGGTCCTTCCTCCGTAAAGTAACTCCGAAGTAACTCCGAAGGACTGGCCTTCGGAAAAACTGACCTACGAGCGACGTCTTGCCAGTAGGATTTTAAAACCTCCCAAAAATATGGGAGGTTTTTCTATTTCGCATTACGCAAACTAGCCATGATACAATCTCAATAATGCACAAAAAAGATTACATCTCTTGGCATGAAGAAAAATCGCAACTGCAAGATACCAAGCTTCGACCGGGGTTTTACGAGCGTGAAGTCTGGTTCTGTATCATGGGAACTAATGTAGGGTATGAGCAAGACGGGCGAGGACCCAGATTTTTGCGACCAGTTGTGGTTATTAAAAAATTTAATAAAGAAGTTTTATGGGCGCTACCGCTGACGACAAAAGAAAAAACGGGTAAATACTATTTTTCTTTTCAGTTGGGTGACGAAGGTGTGAGTACTGCAATCTTGTCGCAACTTAAATTGATTGATGCTAAGAGATTGGAGTATAAGATTGGAAATATTAGCAAAAGTGATTTCAAGAGTCTTAAATTAAAACTCACGCAATTGCTTGCGTGAGTTTTGTATTTATACCCCTTACGGGGAGGGCCGAAGCCGTTTGTACCTACTATGATACTAGTTGGCACAAGATTGTCAAACAGGCATCTCCTAGCTCCGGAGGACCTAGCTCCGGAGGACCGGCCTCCGGGAAGAAAGGCCTCCGGGAAGAAAACTCTTCGTTCACACGAGGAGTTTTTTCTATCCAGTGACCAAATGATATAATCAAAATATGTCAATGAGAAAAGTCTCGTTTGTTCCAGAAGAGTTCTATCATCTGTACAACCGAGGAAACTCGAGGCAAGCTATCTTCCTGAATGATGTTGATTACGCTCGCTTTAGTGCACTGCTGTATTTAGCTAATGGTACTAATTCTTTTGAGTTTCGCGAACTTGCCAGTGATGCCTTGTTTGATTTTAACCGAGGTGAACAGCTGGTGGCCATCGGGGCGTATTGCTTGATGCCAAACCACTTTCATATCTTGGTTACTCCGTTGATTGAGGGAGGAGTAGCTACCTTTATGAGAAAACTGGCGACGGGATACTCTATGTATTTTAATAAGAAACACCATAGAACAGGTTCTTTGTTTGAGGGTAGATTTAAGTCTGAACATGTAAATAACGATAACCATCTTAAGTATTTATTTTCCTATATTCACTTAAACCCTGTGAAGTTGATTCAGAGTAAGTGGCAGCAAGAGGGGATTAAAGATACAGAAGTGGTATTGCAGTACCTCCAAGACTTTAGACACTCAAGCTATGTCGACAATGACAAAATTCGGCCAGAATCGGTAATCCTAAGTCGATCTAAATTCCCAGAGTACTTTAGCAATAAAAAAGCCTATGATACCGAAATGAAAGAATGGCTATCACTCAAGGAGACTGACCCGAAGGACCAGCTCTGACCCACTGACCCGGAGGACCGGCCTCCGGACATAAGCCTACGACGCCGAGATGAGAGAGTGGCTGACCTACAGGGAAGTAGAGTAGTGCTTACGGAGGCTTTGCCTCCGTAAGCCATGTGTTGACATTGTATATACAATGTAATACATTATATATATGGCTACTGTAAACATTCGAATTGAAGAAAAGACTAAAAGAGAAGCGACAGAGACACTTGCTGCGCTTGGTCTTGATATGTCCAGTGCAATAAAGATGTTTCTCAATCAGGTGGTGACAGAGCAAGGTATTCCTTTTAAGCCATCACGAACCTCAAGTCAGATAAAAGCAGAATGGGACAAGGAGATGGTCGATGCTCTAAAGCACGGCAAGCGACACGCAAATGCAGCAGACTTTGCGTAGGCCCGTCCTACGCAAGGCTGGTGGCAGGGCTCTCTTGGGTTTCGGTTGATTGATACATCCGCTTTTCCCCTGTAATATACTCAGTATATGAATACATTTATAATCAAGCTGGGGAGTTTTATCGCGCTAGTAATCCTGACTATTCCAACCGGAGCGCAGGCCTACCGGTTTGTCGAGAGTAGCTCAGTCCAGATCACCGACACGACCTACTTGCTGACTCACACCTACACTGCCGGTTTCCTCAATGAAGCGGTGCAGACACCGATTGTAGCGACGCCAGACTACGAGACCCAAGGGGAGTATCCCCGAGTTGGCTTTTCAATTGAGGGCGTGAGTGAAGCTGCCTTGCAAGGAGCCACAGTGAATTCACTGGTCCTGAGTAACGCGTCAATTGTAGATAATAGGTACCAAATGGTAACCGGTAAAAGAGATACTTTTACGCTGTTTGCCCTAGTGACTCTACAGAACCCGGTAGTGAGCACAAGCAACGTCTCGCTACTAATCCGAGCGGTGCCCTTTAGCTACGTCAGAGATGGTGAAGAAAGAAACATATCATACAACCTAGCAGTCACCCCCGAAGAAGATGAAATCGTCATCAGCGTAGGGAAGTAGGGATTTGAAAAAATCTGTACAGAGGTCCTTCCTCCGTAAGACAAACCACCTAAACCCGCACAATGTAGTACATTATGCGGGTTTAGTAACTTTGCGTAGGCCCTCCTACGCAAAGCGCTTACATCACTCCTTTGGTCAAAGCCTCACATTATCCACCAGTAACTCTATTGACATCACTAGTATTTGGTATAGTGTATAGATATGAACATCGAACGGGTGTAGCGCAAGCTACGAGTTCATGCCACCCTTGTGGTTTCCAGCCAAGTCTGGATATAAATAAGAGCACCCAGTGAAAAAGTCTCGTTAATTCGGGGCTTTTCGTTTTTATCGAGGGGTCTTTAATGGCTTGCTGTTCTTTCTGTTGTAGGCGATTATAAAGAAACCAACTTTTTTGTTTTTGTGCCTATATAACTTGTTTTCTTCTGATCGGACATACGCACTTTGTATGTAAAGTCTCAATGGTAGATTTTTCTTGGCTCCAAGCTTTACATCAAAATATATTTCATACTCAACAGAGTCACCTCCGTTGGTTGTAATTTCAACTATGAAAAAATTACCCATACCAGTATGACTACACTTTTTTTTGTGTATTTGATTTACGATAGAAGGAAGGTTCTGTGATAGTTGGTACCTTTTAAAGCAAAATGTTCGTCTTTCACGATTATCTTTATATAAAAGAAGAGGGTCATCACCAGATTTTATTTCATTTGTGAAGCAGTGCATGGAGTAAACGATGTCAAAAGTATACGTTTTTTCCTCATTTTTAGATGTGCTTGGCTGCACCATTTCTATTTTATAAGGGTGAAGATGAGATAGGTCATAATCATTTCCTTCGTAATTAAAAGACTTCCATTTCATATGTGCATCTTACACTTTATTTACTTAAATCTACAGCCGTCTATCTATAGAGGAAGGACCTCAGTAGATAGACGGAGACTCCGAAGGACGGGCCTTCGTAACCCCAACCTAGTAGTCACCCCCGAAGAAGATGAAATCGTCATCAGAGTAGGGAAGTAGGGATTTGAAAAAAATCTGTACCAAGGTCCCTCCGCCGTAAGACAAACCCCTAAACCCGCACAATGTAGTACATTGTGCGGGTTTAGGGGTTTTTAGGCCCTTTTCAGGTCAGGTAGAACAGCCCGGAGCGGGGATAAAACTGTGTATAACTTTTGTATAAACTGGTGAAAGCACGGGGAACAAACTGCGGAAAACTACCTAATCCCGCCCAGCATTGTGGTTTCCGGAAAACCCAGCCCCAGGCTACGCAGTTGACATAAGATACACTTTAGCCATGTCTACTACCAAACGTCGGTTAAATATCTCATTATCAAAAGAAGTGGATGAAGCGATTACTGCGCTAGCCAAGCGAGACCAGGTCCCAGCCGCCACTAAAATCAGCCAGCTGCTGCAGCTATCGCTCACCCAAGAAGAAGATCAGCTCTTGTCTGAGTTGGCAGAAGCGCGTCTGCAGACCAGCGGACAAAAGCTAGCGGGCGCGGATGTGTGGCAATAGGGTATGTATAGCGTTACCTACCATCCTGATATTCCGGCCGATATAACAGGCATCCCCAATCCGCCTAAGCAACCAATACAAACAGCCATCGAGCAAAAACTAACCAGCGACCCCGTGCTGTATGGCAAACCTTTACAGTTCTCCTTGTCTGGATTGCGCAGCCTCCGAGTGGGGAATTATCGAGTAGTATTTCAACTCCTCGCAGCCGAGGTATACGTCGTACTGATTGCCCACCGGTCGACCGTGTATACAGCAGCTCCTAAGCGAAGGTAAAGATAATACCCAAAGTATGAAACACATTTTTAAACTCACAGAAGAAGAAAAAGCCATGGAAGCGGCTGTTGACCGTTCGCAATCTCGTCCTTTGACAGAGGCAGAACAAGCCCGACTGCAACAGATTGCCAAAAATACCTAACCGTTCCCGCCGGCCCGTCCTGCGGAAACAACAGGACAGTAAGCGGCTGGAAGCTTTCAGCCGGTATGGGTTGGGTCTGATATACTATTGATATTATGAAGCCCGAGAGAAAACCCCCAGTTTTTAAAAAAGTCCGCGAGTCCCAAACGCTTTTTACCAAAACCTTCTACAACTTCCTATTTAGCTTTGTCGGGGTGATTGGTACGGTGCTGGTCATTGTGCTTCTCATTGGTGTTCAGTTGGGCGGCTAGAAATCCTCGGCTCCAGCCTGACCTGGGTACTAAGCAGGCGGCAGCGGGTAGGGGTCTTGCGTTAATAGACATATTGTTGTGGTATAGTAAAAAAGTAATCAACTAACATCACTGCTAGTATGAAGATACTCCTATCATTCCTCGCCGTAGCGTTCATCAGTTTTTTACTGACCCCAACCATCACCTCAGCCAAAAGCTGCGGTGATTTTATTTTTCCGTATGACGCGAATTATGATGAAGGGAACGGCGAGGAAGTCGAACGGCGAGAAATAGTCGAAGACTGTGTTAATCCCTTTAATGCTGATAGCCCAGTGCCGTTTACCTATGAGCTTACCCTCGCTGGTCAGACAGTGAACGACAACTCGCTCGTATCGGTTGTGGAAGGGGAGTCAATTACCGGTTCTTATACACTCAATCAAAGCAGTGGCTTTGGTCTCAAAGATCTGAGTATCTTTCGCAAAGAAGGTGATGATTATCGAAGAATTGCCTATTTTTATGAAGAGGACTTCCAGCTAGGCTCGCTCCAGTCGGGTGAATACGTTGCCGTCTTTTCGTTTCAAGAGTTGTTTATGCACGTAAATGCAACCACATCTTGGTTAAAAAGACTGAAAGAACTATTTTTGCCCACAGTCGCCCAGGCTTTCTACGAGGACTTTGTAGAAGTGGTCACAGTACCGTTTACCGTCCAGTATCAAGCATCAGAACCAACTGGAGCCTCCAGCGTGCTGTTTTTACCGGGGATCATGGGTTCGAAACTGTACGAGCAGGGTCAACAGTGCGATGACTTTGGGAAAGAACAACGACGGTGGCATTCGCTCACCGATTGCGAACAATTACGTTTGTTGACAAAATTTTATGGTCCTAGCGAGCACGACATTTACACAAAAGCAGAGGATGGTGCAGTTATTGACGAGATTGTATTTGCAAATCTCTACAAATCATTTATGCAAAATATGAATGAATTGGAAGAAGACGAGATAATTGCTGACTTTGTACCGTTTGCCTACGACTGGCGATTGCGACTAGGTGATTTATTGCAAACCGTGAAAGACCCGCTAACAAACGAAGTGCGTTTTGATTCCACAGCTAAGCTAGAAGATAGTCACCTATACCAGACAGTCCAAGCAATGGTAGACAACTCACACAGCGGGAAGGTAAGTATCGTTGCGCATTCAAACGGTGGCTTACTAGCGAAGAGGTTCATGAGTGCTTTGCAGTCGGTGGACGATCCTCTGGCAGGAAAAATCGATAATATAATCCTCGTTGCTTCACCGCAGGTAGGGACGCCTAGCGCGATTGTGAGCATGTTGCACGGGAGTGAGATTGGTGGTGGAGCAGTAGTCTCACAAGAGATGTCGCGCATCTTATCAAACACAGCTCCATTTGCGCACCACCTTTTGCCTAATCAAAATTATTTTGACGGTTCCGGTGTCTCGATGTTCACACCGGTTGTTTCCTTTAAAGCCGGCTCTAGTACCAATAGTTGGCGCGACACCTTTGGACCGGAGATTACCGACAATGAAAAGTTGCATCAATTTTTGAGTAAAGAAAGTGGGAGAACAAAGCCGGCTACTGAAGATTTGCTGCATCCGGAGGTCGTGGATGTTGCCTTGCTTAATTACGCAAAGACCATTGCAAATGTGCTGCAGACCTGGACCCCAAACCCAGGCACTCAGGTGTATCAAATAGCTGGTACTGGCATAGAAACTCCTTCGGGAATTACATATTTTACCGACAAGGAATGTGTTAAGGGTGATTTTTTATGGTTTAAGTGTAGCCAGTATGTATCAAAGCTGGGATATGACATAGATTTTACCTATGATGGAGACGGGACCGTGGTGGTACCTAGTGCATTGGCTATGAAGGAAGAGGATGGAGTACAGCGACTGTGGTTGGATTTAAATTCATTTAATGAATTAAATTCAGATAGAGTCCACAAAAATATTTTTGAAGTACCCGAAATAATTGATTTTATAAAAAGTACAATCCAATCTACTTCCACGTCGGCTACCCCGCGCTACCTCTCAAGTACTAGGATTAACCCGGACATTGGCAACCGACTAAGTTTCATCCTACATTCACCTTTGGATATGTACGTGGAAAGTAGTGCTGGCGTCACAAGCAGTTCTACTGATGAAATACCAGGTGTAACGTATAGAAGGTATGGAGAAGTGCAGTACGTATTTATGCCGGCTGACACTTCTGGCTTAACTTTGCAGCTGCGGGGGTACCAAGCCGGTTCGTTCACCTTAGTCGTGAAAGAATGGGATGGAGAAATTCTATTAGGTACTCGTGATTTCGAGGCTATACCAACTGGCACTTCGACAATAGTTCAACTGACATTAGATTTATTTGACGTAGATACATCCTTAGAGATTGATATTGACGGCGACGGCACTATCGACGGCATTGTCTCAGCTGAGACTGATACTGTGACCCCAATCGCCAATTTTTTATCGGAAGATACGCAAACAGATGTCAAAGTAGAAGAACTGCGAGCTAGTTCGCAAGCCACCGCTACCAGACTGAACCGGACACCTCAAAGCCTAGCCCCAGCTGGGCAAGTGGCCGGGGTCACCACCAGTGCTAGTGAGCAGTGGTATTATGGGGAACTACTAAAGATTCTTGAAGGTGTAGCGGAGTTACTGGCTTTAATTGAAAAGCAATATGAGAAATAAGAAAGTTGGGTTACTTGGAATCAGTCTTTTCGGTTCAATTCTATTGTTGGTTATCAAGTATACGGAATATGTAAATTTATTTAGAGATATGCTGGGTCGGCAATATTTAGAGATATTCTTTAATACTTTGATTTTCTTCCCATTCATTTTTTTCTTCTCTCTTCTCACATACACAATGTCAGATGCCATCTTTCGTACCTGGTGGAAATTTGCTCGCTGGGCTATCCCTACGGTCTTTGCCTTAGTGATACTGGTCAATCTTCGACTTCACCACACTCCAGGAGGCTGGTTAAACATGGATGCACAAATTGACTTACTACTGGTGGGAGTAGTCTATGGAATCTTCGTCATCGGTTCAATCATCAGCATTGTCCGGGGTTATAAATCAAAAAAATAGACTAGGGTTTGCAAATGAGCTGGGTGAATTGCTTACTCGATTAGGTAAAATGTAATTATGAAAATAATAGTTCTTTTGTTAAGCATCATTGGCACGATAGGGGTGTATCTCACCAGACACTCGGTTCCTTTGGAATTTTGTTTGGCTACGGATATAGACTGCAGAAATGTCTACGACAGTTTAGAAAATATTCTATACTTCGTACCACTTGTGCTGGTATTCTCCCTCATAACCTACGGGCTCCCATTGAGAGTGTTCAATTCTTGGTTAAAATTCCTTTTGGTGTGGGGTTCATTGACCCTCCTGGTTACGACACTAATCCACACGGGATACATACTAGCTGACGGTGATATTTATAGTAACGGGTTAAATACTTTAATTACATTAGTGATGTACGGTATTTTCGTCATCGGCTCAATTATTACCATCGTCCGTGGTTATAAAAAAACTACAGGCCAGACTCTCGGATGATGCTCCAATCAGTCAAGCTGATGGATTATTGAGAATGGGGAATCTTCTACTGGAGACAGTATAGTGATGATTGACGAGCTGAATGTATACTGTAATTCGCTGCTCCACCTAGGACTCGCCTAGGCAAATCAGCAAAAAATAAATATGCTCACTAAAAATAAATCTTTCATCGCGTTATTGATATCAACAAGCTTATATTTTTTGGTTGGCGCGAATATAAGCAATATCGTTGACGATGAATTTAAAAGGTATAGCTACCAATCAAATTTTGAAACTCTATTAATAGTATTTTTGACTTATTTAGTTTTAAATTTGTCGCTACTCTTCTTCTCCGAAAAAATATTCAAACTATGGCTACGCAAGATAGTCAGCTGGTTCCTGCCGGTAAGTATATTCTTAATCTGGGTCGGGGGAGACGGTAATAGCTACACTCCAGACAAAACAACGTACGCGATAGTCTCGGGCCTTCTATTGGTTGTGGTAACGCTCGTCTTTGCTTTGGTGCAGAGATTTTACTACAAGAGGTGAATTATACGCCCCCAGGTCTTGCCTAGGGAGAGCAAATTCTGCAAAAGATACAAAAAGTGGTGGATTTATATAAACTAATGAATAAATCGTGATTAAGAAATTCTTTGAGCCGAAAATCTATAAAGGGCTGAACTTGGCTCTGTTGGCGGTAGTGGTAGCGATAGTCCTATATATACAATACTATTACGCTTCAGGGTTATGCCTAGAGCAGTGTACGTATGAATTTAGGAATGGTCTATTAAATCCACTAAACGTCGCTAGTCAGTCCCTCCTAATGACGCTCGCTCTGCTACTATTTCTTCCCGGAAACTATTTCCGCCGCTGGCTTTGGTACGTTGCGAGTTGGGCAATCCCAGTGTCTTTAATTATCGTCCTCAATGAATCAGAGTATGCCATGGGGCTCATGTCCGGCCGGACCTTTTTGGCAAGGGCACTGATGGATATTTTATTTGCCGCAACAATCGCATTTGTCGTTGGTACATTTATTTTCAACAAAATACAGTCCGCCAAGAAAAGTTAGGCTACTAGTTTTTGATAGAGTGACAGTATGAGAAATAAGCAGTTGATGGTGGATGAATCAAATGCGTACTCCGATTTAAATTAAATGTATGAGCAATAAAAAATTACTTTGGTCGTCACTTCTGTCTGGATTGTTCTTGTTATTAATCATAGAACCCTCATTCAGTTTTCTGCACCAAGGATATTTTAATAGCCTGGAGTCTAATCTGCTTGCACCGCTATTTTTTACTTTGGTTTTTTATTTTATTTCGAGTATTACCTTACTCTTCTTCTCTGAAAAAATATTTAAACTGTGGCTACGCAAGATAGTAAGTTGGTTCCTGCCGGTGAGCATATTCTTAATCTGGGTTGGGGGAGACGGTAATAGCTATACCACTCCAGACAAAGCGACGTACGCGATAGTCTTAGGCTTTATATTGGTTGTGGCAACACTCGTGTTTGCTTTGGTGCAGAAGTTTTACTACAAGCAGTGAGTTATTATCCTCGGGATGGTCTTTGGGAATTACCCATTCCACCGCCAAGAAAATAAAACACAATCACCCAATTAATAAAAAGTGATATACTAGGAGCATATGATTCGGGTGAGTGATCAGTACTTTTGGAATTTTGTTTTTTCGGTATTTTTTATCATACTGATTATTCTTGGTGCGATTATCCTGGAGACCGAAAGTCGGATTCCTCTAGACGGACTTTCACTAGTGGACTTTACATTGATTACGCTCGCTACGTGGCGGCTGATACGTCTGTTTGTGTACGATGTTGTTACGAAGTTCTTTCGGGAGCAGTTTTCGGACGTGGTAAAAGTGGGGAGGGGATACCGCTTAGAAAAACCAAAAGCGGGGCCGCGGCGCACAATCGCTGACCTGCTCTCGTGTCCGTGGTGCTTTGGAATGTGGGCAGCGGCTGCGGTGACCTTTTTCTACCTACTGACGCCGTATGCGGTATTTCCAATTATACTATTGGCTATCTCAGCCGTGGCGACATTTTTGCAACTGCTATCGAACTTGGTGGGGCATAAAGCGGAGTCGGCCCAGAAGCTCAGTGAGTAAAAAAGGAAAAGCTGGCGCCGCTGCGCCGGCCTTTTCTTTTTCCAGAGTTCTGCTATAGTGTTTCTCATACAGGCTCATGACAGTTGGTCGACTATCGAAAAGGATGGTCGGTAATGTATCAATTGATACGCCAGCCGAGGTCCATCTATCTATTGATAATGGGGTCGAAGCCTAGGATGAAATGATTCGCAAGATTCACTTCATCGTGGGCCTGTTTAATATATTAGTAATCCATATTTACAATGGCAATTACAAAAGCAAAAAAGCAAACAATTCTCGCTCGACTGACTGAGGTCAAGAATGACTCAGAGTCAATCGTATTTGTGAAATTCAACGGCATGCCGGTGCAAGACTCAACAGCGATGCGAGCAGCGTTGCGAGCAGATGGAGTCGGATATTTTGTGGCCAAGAAGACGCTTATGAAACGAGCGTTTGACGGAGCCTACGAAGGAACCATGCCAACTCTTGACGGAGAAATTGCCGTCGCCTACAGTGCTGACGCAATTACTCCAGCCCAAAAAATCAAAGAATTTACAGCGAAGTACAAAGACAATCTAGCGATTGCCGGAGGTATCTTCCAAGGTGTCTACAAAGACGCGGCCGAAATGACTGAGATTGCTTCAATCCCAGCCCTTCCAGTGCTCCGAGGTATGTTCCTGAACGTCATCAATTCACCAATTCAAGGACTTGTTCTTGGACTGAATGCGATAGCAGAGAAAAAAGCGTAATTTCACTTCATTTACTTCGTCGCCCGGCGGAAATTTTTTCTCACCGTACCAACGTACGGCTCCGAAAAATTTCCTTGGGCTCCGCGTAACTAAAGCAAAATTCCACTTTTTACCCCGACCAAACTATTATCGAAAACCTAAATATTTAATTTATGGCTGAATAAATGCGCAAATGTCTGTAAGACATATTGTGAATTTAGTTCCGAATTCGCGCTTTCGCTAAAGCAAATTCCTGGAACACCCAGTCTCAAATTAAAAACTAAACTAAAAAATATCATGGCAGATGAAAAAGAAACTCCGGTAGTAGCTGACGTAGCAGCCACCGAAGAAAGCGCAGCACCCGCAGCGCCAGTAGAAGAGACTAAGGAAGAAGCACCAGCAGCTGAAGAAAAGAAAGAAGCGTCAGCCACTGAGGTTGATGAGTCTGTAGAAGTACCAGCCGCTTTCAAGAAGCTTGTAGAGCAAGTTGAGGCGATGACTGTACTAGAACTCCACGAACTCGTGAAAGTACTTGAAAAGCGATTCGGTGTATCAGCCTCTGCAGTAGCAGTAGCTGGACCAGCAGCGGGCGGAGATGACGCTGAAGAACAATCAGAGTTCACTGTAGAACTAACTGAAGTTGGAGCACAAAAGATTGCTGTTATTAAGGCAGTGAAAGAAGTGCTTGGACTTGGTCTAAAAGAAGCAAAGGACATGGTAGACGGAGCGCCAGCAGAAGTGAAAGCGGGAATGAAGAAAGAAGACGCCGAAGCACTCAAGGCAAAGCTTGAAGAAGCTGGAGCGAAAGTGACTCTTAAGTAGGAATGAACAAATGCCTGAAGGGCATATTGTGAATTTCCGTCCGAATTCGCTCTTTCTTAAAGCGAATTCCTGGACGATAAACACAAAACCACGCGAGACAAATGTCCCGCGTGGTTTTGTGCTCTTTACAATTGAACCCTGAACCCTGAACCCTGAACCCTGAGCCCACAAACCCTCAATAAAATATAAAAAAGCCTCAGGGAATTGATTTCCTGAGGCTAGGCTTGTTCAAATGAACTGAGTATTTTTGTGACGAAAGAACTATTCTTCTTGGTGGCGTGTGTCATTGCAACACGGAGGACTTTTGCTGGATAGAACCAAAGCATACAGTATTATAGATACTGCTGCTGAAGAGAACGGGATAAACGCAACCAACAATCCGGTCAGTGAAACTGGTGAATCACCATCCATTTGGACCAGGGTACTCAATATTCCAGTGCTAAACATGAAAGTTGCGGATGTGGTCCAGAAGAACGCTGCAAACTTGTTCATTTTTTTGTCCTTTCTTTTAATTTCGTACGAGAAACTGACTGCTTATATAATAGCACGATTTATTGATTTGTCAATAATGCGGCCATCACATTTAAGACATTTTAGCGGCCACCTGTCTATGGATACCTTGTGATATAATCGCGTCATAACATCCCTATATGTCAGATCCACTTTCAATCTTGTTTGGTAGCGCCGCCCGAGTAAAACTGCTGCGGTTCTTCTTGTTCAATCCCTCTAAAGAATTTTTGTTTGACGACATAAGCCGCCGAGCGAAACTCGTACGCCGCACTGCGCGGACCGAGATGTCAGCGCTGGAAAAAGCCGGCGTGATAAAACAAAAAACTATCCATATCGAAGTAGAAGGGAAGACAAAAAAGATGAAAGCCGTCGGATACACTCTGAACAAAGACTTTCAGGAACTCCAGGCACTGCAGACGTTTTTGTTTGAAACGGCTCCTATTGATGCTAAAAATCTTCTTAAGCACCTCCGGCAAGCTGGGGCTCTGGACTTCGTCGGTATTTCAGGAGTGTTCGTGAGGGATTTTGAGCAGCGGATTGATGTTCTGCTCGCTATGAATAAATTTTCTCAGACGAAAGTAGAGAAAGCGATTCGAGCTTTGGAAGCAGAGATTGGTATGGAGATTCGTTTTGCCGCCATGTCCTCAGAAGATTTGCTATATCGAGTAGGGATGTACGACAAACTCACGCGGGATTTTTTTGACTACTCACACCAAGTGCTCATTGATAAGGCTGGGGTAAAGGATGAGGCAACAGCCAATTCTTACCGCTCTTAGAGAGTACGCTTTGTACAACATGTTATACTAAAAGTATATTAGAAAGAAGAATAACTAACAAAGAACATGGATTACAATTTATTTGGCTCACTTGAGCAATCGATGAATGAGCTTTGGTTTAGTGTAATGCAGTTTGTTCCGCAACTCGTCATCGCGATTCTGGTGATCGTACTGGGATGGATTGTTGGAGGACTCTTAGGCAGAGTGGTGCGAGGACTCTTTAAGAAGATGCACTTGGACACCGCTTTAGGGAAGGCTGGAGTAGACGAATTGTCAGCGAAAGCCGGCTACGCTTTTAAGCCGGCACAATTCGCTGGAGATTTAGTGAAGTGGTTTGTAGTGCTGGCTGTGACTATCGTAGCGCTCGACATTCTTGGTCTGAGTGAAGTGACAGTGTTTATGCGAGAAGTAGTATTGGGGTATCTGCCGCTAGTCTTTGCTGCAGTACTGATTCTCTTTGCAGGATTGTTGATTGCCAACTTGGCGAAGAACTTAATGATGGGAATAGTGCGAACTGGAGGGAGTCGATCGCCTGAATTCTTTGGAAAGATTGCTTACTCTTTGGTAATCGCTTTTGCGGTAATGGCCGCTTTGAACCAACTCAAGATTGCTGATGAGCTCGTAGAAACTCTATTCATGGGAATCGTGTTTGCTTTGGCCCTGGGTTCCGCACTCGCTTTTGGACTAGGAGGAAAAGATGCTGCTGGACGATACATCGATCAACTGACAAAAAAGTAAAGCTAACGCTAGTTTTTTAACCACTGGTTCGCCGGTGGTTTTTGTTTGGTTCACATCGGTGAGGTTTGGCATTCTTTTTAAAGTACTGCATAATTAATAAGGAAGTACATGCTAAGGCTGGAGAAAAATATGAGAATTCTCGTGTGGGTAGTTCTTGTCTGGTCTGGACTTGTAGCATCAGCGCAAGCTCAGCAATTCATCATCGTAAATTTTTCTACTGGTCAGCTGTGGCATCTCTATGGAGATGGGCAGCGGGATGTGTATCCTGTCGTGTTGCCTAGGGAGAGAGTACAAACCTCGATGAACTTGTCACAACCAGTGCTGGGGCAGTTCAGTCAAGCGGACTACCGCCCGACCTGGTGGCCGACGGCAAATAAGCGGCGCAAGAATCCATCCCTGCCCAGTAGTGTTTTTTACGGACAGTCGGGACATCCTATTGGTATCTATCGCATTAGTATCGCTTGGATAAACCCCAGTAACCCATCGTTTTGGAAACCGGTGCGCATACATGGTGGGGCCAAAACTGCCGACTTGCACCAATCAAAGTCAGATGGCTGTGTGCGGATGCTTGACGAAGACATTGAGCGATTGGTCAATAATATCAACCTTACTAATCAGGGAGGCAAACCAGAAGTACAGGTTTCCTTTGGCTTCTTTCTCTAATGAAGACTGACAAATAGGGACAGAAATAAAATAAAACCGGTGTTTAGACACCGGTTTTTCTCTTGTATATCCTTGTGGATAAACAGTGGATAAGAACCATGATAAATATCATCCGTAAATGCTTGACTTTTATTTCGTTTTCTATAGAATGGCCGGTACGTATTTATGAGATTGAATCAAGAGCAAGCATCGTAGCAAGTTAGAGTCACTCGTGATTCCAACTTGCCGCGAGACCGCGGCTTTTTTATTCAAACTCAAGGAGATACGCGATATTTGACAATCGCATATCAAGAAGTAAAACACTTCCGCAATTTGTGGAGGTGGGGTTGATAAGGCCCACTTCGAAAAGTCCTGCTGTGGAATCGACGCCCGGCAGGCACATTTCACTACAGAGTGTGCAAGCGCTCTGTGGTGAAGTAGGTAGTGTGTCGGGTTAAGAAGTTTGTCTAACGACAGGTCTTTTCGTCCCCGACACACAATCATAAGAATGGTCGTGAGTGTAGAAGCTCACGACAAGTCTGCAGTATGTATCTGCAGGCGCACTCAGAAATTGTGCAGCGGTGCACAGCGTTCAGGTAGGGAACAAGATCACTTTGGTGTTCAACGTTCCTTACAGGAACAAAGGGTGTATGGTGGATGCCTTGGCTTCAAGAAGCGATGAAGGACGTGATATGGCTGCGAAAAGATTCGGTGAGGTGCCAAATAACCTTTGACCCGGATATGTCCCAATGGGGAAACCCTACTGTCATCGGCAGTAATCTTACGTATGTAAGAGGCGCACCTAGGGAAGTGAAACATCTCAGTACCTAGAGGAATAGAAAGCAATAAACGGAACTTTCTTTTTGAACAGATGCTTACGCATCAGTTCGAGAAGTAATTCTTGGACAGGTGCGCAAGCGCCATTATGTTCAAGAAGAAGGTTCTTGCGATCCCCTGAATAGCGGCGAGCGAAACGGGGACAGCCCAAACCGAACGTATTTATATGTTCGGGGTTGTAGGGCGGAATTAGCATTTAGTTGCGCAAAGTTACAAAATTGATATATAGAAAAACACGTTGGGAAGCGTGGCCCTAGTAGGTAATAGCCCTGTATTCGAAATGTATCGAACTTTGTTGGTTCCGTTCCTGAGTAGCGCGGGACATGAATAGCCCGTGTGAATCTACCAGAACTAACTGGTAAGGCTAAATATTCTTGAAGACCGATAGTGAACAAGTACCGTGAGGGAAAGGTGAAAAGAACCCCGGAGAGGGGAGTGAAATAGATCTGAAACCATACATCTACAAGGAGTCGGAGCCTGTTAAAGGGCGACGGCGTGCCTATTGAAGAATGAGCCGGCGAGTCTATCTTTATCCTTGTCTAAGTGGTAACCCCACGGAGGCACAGTGAAAGCGAGCGTGAATAGCGCGAATTATAAGGGTAGGGATAGGACCCGAAGCGGGATGAGCTTGCCATGAGCAGGGTGAAGCGACTGTAATAGGTCGTGGAGGCCCGAACCGGTTGGCCGTACAAAACCATCGGATGACTTGTGGTAAGGAGTGAAAAGCTTATCGAATTCCGTAATAGCTGGTTCTCTCCGAAACAGCTTTAGGGTTGGCGTCGCGTGTTCCCTCTGGGGGTAGAGCACTGGAAAGAGTAAACAGGGAGAAATCTCGTTACTCTTATCAAACTCCGAATACCAGTAGGTTAAGAGCGCGGCAGTTAGACTATGGGGGCGAAGCTCCATTGGTCGAAAGGGAAACAGCCCAGATCGCCAGTTAAGGTCCCAAAATATATACTCAGTGCAAAGTGAGGAGGTGAGGATTCCTCAACAGCCAGGAGGTTGGCTTAGAAGCAGCCATCCTTTAAAGAAAGCGTAACAGCTCACTGGTCGAGAGTCCTTGCGCCGAAAATGATCGGGGCTCAAGTATATTACCGAAACTGCGGATGTCACATACCTTCGGGTATGTGGCGTGGTAGGAGAGCGTCCATCTCTGCGATGAATCCAAGGCGGGAGCCGCGGTGGAGCGAGGTGGAGTGAGAATGCCGGCACAAGTAACCGCAAGGCAGGTGAGAACCCTGCCCGCCGAAATACCAAGGTTTCCTTCGCGATGCTGATCAGCGAAGGGTTAGTCGGTCCTAAGGGAATCCCGAATGGGGGACCCGATGGATAGTAGGTTAATATTCCTGCACATCATTATGTTCCTATGGAGGGACGGAGCGTTGTACTTATGGCCCCTTACTGGATTGGGGTTGGAACTATGAGCGTGTTACTTAGGTAAATCCGGGTAGCAATAGCGCAAGTAGAGTCTAGATTTGAGCCTTCGGGCAAAGAGATTGTAAGGAGCACGCTTCCGAGAAAAACTTCGTTTGGGTTAAACATAAAGATTCCGTACCGCAAACCGACACAGGTGGTAGAGTCGAGAAGACTAAGGCGAACGAGTGAGAGGTCCTCAAGGAACTCGGCAAAAAAGCGACCGTAACTTAGGGATAAGGTCTGCCCCGGCATCTTCGGATGTCGGGGCCGCAGCGAAAGATTTCCTGCCGACTGTTTACCAAAAACACAGCTCCCTGCAAACACGAAAGTGGAAGTATAGGGGGTGACGCCTGACCTATGCCGGAAGGTTAAGAACGGAGGGTCCAATGTATTTATATGTTGGGCTGGACTGTTTAAGCCCCGGTAAATGTCAGCGATAACTATAATCGTTCTAAGGTAGAGCGTTTGATTCAATAAATCATACGCTCTACGGATTAGGACGATTATCAGGCGGTAAACAGCCTAGCCACAGTTACCTTACGTGATCGAAAGACACGTATAATCCAAACCAAATCAACAAGAGACCAACGTTTGGCACCTGACCGTACAGATTTATCTGGGACGAAGGTGAAGATAGAGTCCTATGGTGCACAGAGTCGTTCAAGGACGACCAGAAGATACTCTTTATTGAGTATCGCAAAGAAGGAAAGATAGAGCGTATTTCCTTGTCGGGTAAGTTCCGACGTGCACGAATGGCGTAACGAGTGGGAAACTGTCTCGAGGACCTGCTCGGTGAAAATACAATCCCGGTAAAGATGCCGGGTACCTGCAGTTAGACGAAAAGACCCCAGGAGCTTTACTGTAGCTTCGTATTGGGGCTGCTGAATTAATGCGTAGTATAGGAAGGAGACTTTGAAGCGGGCTTTTGGGTACCGTGGAGTCGCCAGTGAAATACTTCCCTTTATTTTGGTAGTCTCTAACCGATTTGGAAAAACCATATCGAGACAGTGCGTGGCAGGCAGTTTTAGTGGGGCGCTACCCTCCCAAATCGTAACGGAGGGGTCTCAAGGTTGGTTAATCGCGAATGGAAACCGTGATGATAGTGTAATGGCATAAACCAGCTTGACTGTAAGGCGTAGATGCCGAACAGATACGAAAGTAGAGCATAGTGAACCGATGGTCGGCGTTAGATGCCGCCGGAGATTACCCGATAAAAGTTACCCTGGGGATAACAGGCTAGTTGTGCCCAAGCGTCCATAGCGACGGCACAGTTCGGCACCTTAAATTTTTTAACACATCAGTTACAAAACATCGGGGTGTCTAGAGTAGCAATACTCTACAAAAATAAATTGGCTATATGCTGGAAATCCCAAGCCTTAAAGAAAAGCATGCACGGCCCAAACAGTAATTCGAAAGAATAAGCTGCGTGGCTTGAAAACAGTGCATGGTTGGGACAATCAGCAGGGAAGACTTCTACTTTACTCTTGTAGTAATATGAAGAACCCTCAGAGACTACACGCCAATCTCCAAGTTAGTGGTTCGCCACAATGATATTTGGATGAAGATATAGTCCGATCCTCACAGTAATGTGAGACCCACACATACAAGTTTCGTATCTCACGCTACGAAACACCAAGAAAATGTATGAGTACGACAGCGATGTCGGCTCGACTTATCCTGGGGCTGGAGCAGGTCCCAAGGGTTTGGCTGTTCGCCAATTAAAAAGTCACGCGAGCTGGGTTTAGACCGTCGTGAGACAGGTTGGTCTCCTATCTACTGCAGGCGTCGAATTTTGAGGAGAGTTGTCCCTAGTACGAGAGGACCGGGATGAACGAACCTCTGGTCTATCAGCTGTCACGCCAGTGGCACCGCTGAGTAGCTATGTTCGGAATGGATAACCGCTGAAAGCATCTAAGCGGGAAGCCAACTCCAAGATTAGAATTCATTAAGTCCCCCGAGAGATGATCGGGTTGATAGGCACTAGGTGGAAGTACAGTAATGTATGCAGCCGAGGTGTACTAATTGGACGTAGTTTCCTGTAAGGAACGTTGCATATCAGCAACTTTCTACAGAACGCTACACAGTTGCACAGTTTTTGAGTGAAAGTGAAGATACAAAATATGATATGCGATTGAATGATATGACTTGTCCAGGAATTCTCTTTTGGAAAGAGAGAATTCGGACATAAATTCACAATATGTCTTTTAGACATTTGTTCATTCAATAAAAGATTCAAAGTTGGTGCTTTGGGGTTGGGGGTACACCCGTTCTCATTCCGAACACGGAAGTTAAGTCCACTACCACCGATGGTACTCATTTATTTGGGGAGAGTAGGTAGGCGCCAACTTTGAGTCTTTTATTGCAAAAAAACACTGCGCAAGCAGTGTTTTCTCTTACCCGTGATAACACTTAGATTCGTCAATATTCGTAGGTAAAGAGCTTTGCATATAGAAAATATATTCCTTTTGTCATTATTTTCCAGCAAAGTTACTTGCGTACATTCATAAAATCGCTACGCCCATTTATTCACGCAATTTATATCCCAAGGGCATTTCCATTTTTAAGTGGAGAATAAGGGGTGAATACGACTATGTTTCATTCGGACAGTGCTGTCGTTGTACTCATTAAAAATTAGGGCAAGTCTTTTATTAACTTAAGTCCCCGCAAGGGGATTTTGTTATTGACGGTTATTTAAATGGTTTGCTCGGGTATCAGTTTCGTGAATTCGGTCACTTGACCAGGCACAGGCGGGAGAGCGCTTAAATGATGCTGGTTCATTTGTTACAATAGAGCGACATGAGTGAAAAACGAAGATTTAGACGCTGGGCCTTTTGGAGACGATTTCAGTATTCTATCGGGTTGTTAGTTGTGCTGAGCTCAGTTGGAGTGCTGACTTATTCACAGACGTACTACGCACCGCCGAATTGTTTTGACGGCATTTTAAATGGTGAAGAAACATTTGAAGACGCTGGTGGAGTGTGTGTACAGATTGACCCGACCACAGTCACTCCTCCTTCAGTGTTGTGGGTGAAGAGCTTCGAGGTGGAAGCCGGTCAATACAATGTCGTAGCGTACGTAGAAAATTTGAACCAAATGGCAGCCACTCCGGCGCAAGAGTACACCTTCCAGCTTTTCAACCAAAAAGTAATGGTGGCTGAACGTTCAGGAGTAACCGTGCTGCCACCCAATAGCGCCTACCCGATCTTCGAGGGTCGTATCTTCACCGATGATCAAGCTGAAGTAACCCAGACGCGCCTAGTAATGAAACCATCAGAAGACTGGCGACCAGCTTCCACCGGGCGTGACCAGTTCCGGTCAATTGATATCGAGTTGTTGGGCGCTGATTCACGCCCGCGCCTAAATGTGGAGATTGAAAACACCTCGCTCAATTCAGCCCAAAATGTTGAGGTAGTCGCCACCATTTTTAACACCTCCGGTGTAGCAGTGGCCGCATCCCAAACGTATATTGAAAGCATCGCTGCTCGTTCAACAAAAGATATTACATTCAGTTGGCCCAATCCGCTGACCCGGACCGTAGAAAGTTGTGTAATTCCCACGGATATCGTATTAGGAATTGATCTCTCAGGGAGTATGAACAACGATGGGGGAAATCCACCACAGCCAATTTCTGACGCGCTGCAGGCCGCTAGTACGTTTGCTGGTTCGCTCCGGGAGAAGGACCAGGTAGGGGTAGTCACCTTTGCTACTGATGCTGCATTAACTATACCGCTTGATGATTCCTATAAGACGGTCGCGCAATCAATTTTGACGTTGCGAATTTCACGGGAAGCAGAAACAGGCTTTACCAATACGGTTGAAGCTCTGCGGCAAGCCCAGGCAGAACTTGCTTCAGGTCGCCATAATCTCGATGCTCGACGTGTGTTGGTGCTTCTAACTGACGGACTCCCGACCATTTCAGGTGATGTGGACGTAGTATCAGAAGCAGAGACGCTCGCCCAAGAACTGAGTGCTGCGGGAGTGAGAGTCTACGCGATTGGTCTGGGTCAGGATGTCGATACTCAATTTATTGAAAATATTGCCTCAGACAGAGCCAACGCCTACTTTGCCCCCACCGGAGCTGACTTAGCAAACATCTACTTAGAAATCACCTCTTCTTTGTGCGAGGCTGGAGAAGGAAAGATTGAAATCATCGCCAAAACAAAGACCGACTTCGCACCGCTGCGGTAAGTTTCGTACGGACGCACAGTCGGGCGCAGATTAGTTTCTCTGGGCAGAATAAAGTAAAATAGCGATATGTCCCAGCTGCGAACGTTTTTTGGAGGTTTTGACTGCGCGTTGTTTTTTAGTGTCTTGTCGCTGTCTCTTTTAGGATTGGTGACAATGTATTCGCATGTGGGGGACAATGATTTTTTTAACCGCCAGCTTGTCTGGATACTATTGGCAATAGTGGCCTTGTTTGCTGCAATGGTGCCGGACTACCGCTTCTTGCGGACCGGCAATATCGCTTTCTTTTTCTACGTTATTACCGTTGGTTTACTGCTTTTGGTATTGGTCATTGGCGAGATTACCCTCGGCGCCCAGAGTCGGTTTGACCTTGGGCTCTTCTCCTTGCAGCCGTCTGATCCAGCGAAGTTGGTGCTCATTATCGTGCTGGCAAAATACTTTGCCAAACGCCATGAGTTGATTGGAGACTTCAAGCACATCATTGTTTCTGGTGCCTATGCAATGGTGATATTTGGACTGGTATTCATCCAGCCTGACTTTGGATCAGCCGTTATTTTATTTTTTCTATGGCTCGGACTGGTGTTGGTGTCAGGTATTAAAATCAGGCACTTACTGACGGTGGTCACACTCGGTGCAGTTGTCTTGGGTCTGATGTGGCAGTTTGTGTTCTTCGATTATCAAAAAGACCGCATCCAGACGTTTCTGGACCCTTTGTCGGATATACAAGGTGCGGGATACAATGCGTACCAGTCCACTGTCGCTATTGGCTCCGGGCAATTGTTTGGCAAGGGAATCGGGTACGGCACGCAGTCAAAGCTCCTATTTTTACCAGAATACGAGACAGACTTTATTTTTGCGGCGTATGCCGAGGAGTGGGGAATATTCGGAGTAGTGTTGCTCTTCGGGCTGTTTTCCTTAGTGGTTTGGCGCTTATTAGTGCACGCGGTTGAAGGGGCTTCAAACTTTGAACGGTTGTTTGCGGCGGGAGTGTGCATTTTGTTCGTGGCGCACTTCTTTGTGCATATCGGGATGAACATCGGCTTGCTGCCGGTGACGGGTACGACTATCCCGTTTTTAAGTTACGGCGGTTCTCACCTCCTGACTGAATTCATTGCTGTGGGAATGGTAATGGGTATGGCCCGATATAAGCCTATCTCTATCCGTTCAAAACACACCGACTCAATTTTAGATAGTTAGCGATACAAAGCGAACGTCTCGCGAAACATTTTTCGGGGAGAGAATCGTGTGAGTATTTTTTGACGCAATTGGGTGATGAATTGTTTTTGTAAGCTCTGATCGCGGAGCACCATGGTAATAGCCATAGCAAACGAGGTGGAGTTAGGATTGACTAAAATCCCATCTTGGCCTGAGGTAATGATGTCTTGATTGCCGGGTAAGTCACTAGCTATCACTGGCACTCCCGCCAGACCCGCTTCAAGTAGTACAAAAGGAAGACCCTCTTTGGCCGACGGAAGAATAAAAATATCAAAAATTCCTAAGTGCTCTTGAGCACCTTTTGTGTAACCAGTCAGGTGCACTCGGTCAAGTAGTCCCAGCTCAAAAATAAGCTTTTCTAGCGATCTTTGTTCACCACCGTCTTGCCCCATAATCACTAAGTGTACTGTTGGCGGGAGTGAGGGCATGATTTTTATCACGCTGACCCACTGTTTATTGCGGTGAAGCTCACCAATTCCGCCGATTACTTGATGCGTGGCGGGGATAGATATTCGGAGCTCGTGCTGGCTGGTGCTTTTGGGTTTCACCGTGAACTGTGAAATACCATTAAAAATCAGGTGAATTTTATCTCGCAGTCCAATCATCTGTCGTGCTCTGTGCGCAGTTTGCGTATTTATCATGATTGAGTGGTGGGCCAAAACCAGGGTGGTCCAGGTAGCCCCTGCAATCAGTTGCTGTTGCCACCACGGTCGCCAGAATTCATCCATAGTGAGTCCGTGTGAGGTAAAAATAATATTCGGTACTAGGAGGAGTCGACCAGCGAAGGTTCCTATGCCGCCAGCTTTTGAGCTGGTCAGATGGAGCGTGCTTGGTCGTAGTCGCCAAATACAAGTAATGACTTCCCAAAACGCCTTCACATCCTGGAAGAGAGACATGTCCCGCTGAAAGTTCTCGATTATGTGAGTCTTAATATTTTTTTGGCGGAGTTTTTCTACCAGCAGGCCGGGGCTAGCACCAGGCTCGCCAGTATTGCCGCAGGCCACGTGCACGACGTACCCGCGGCTGTGCGCTTCACACGCCAGGTCGTAGACGTACTTCTGCGCACCACCAAAATTACTCTTAGTAATCACGTATAAAACAGTTGGTGGGCGCGGAGTCATAGGTACCATATTGTACCAATAAATACCGAAGATTGGTCATATATCTTGCTATAATCAGAGATTCAGGTAGGATTTAAGTACACATTATGGGTGAAAGAACACGTGAATTATTCGTTTTAATTACCGGAGATATTATTATCTTCACGGTTTCCTTATGGCTGACGCTATTTGTGCGCTACTTAGAAATTCCCGGTGGGGACAGGTTGCTTGATCACATTGGGCCATTCTCCATGTTCACTGCCGCCTGGTTGCTGGTATTTTATATCCTTGGTTTGTACGACAAACACACCAATTTCTTAAAGAATTTGTTGCTCTCGCGCATTGCCCACGCCCAGATTATCAACGTGGTACTGGCCGGTTTATTATTTTTTATTATCCCGTTTGGCATTGCTCCAAAAACCAACCTCGTGTTGTTTTTGATTATCTCCACTCTCTTGCTCGTGTTTTGGCGCCTACGGCTGGTTGGCTTCTTTGCTCCCCAAAGCCGCAACAAAGCTATCTTGATTGCTGATGGAGCGGAAGCGATTGAGTTGGTGGATGAGATTAATAACAACGACCGGTACGGTTATTCAATTGTAAGAGTGATAGATAATGAAATGATCAAGCAGACCACCGATGTCGAGGGCAAGCTCCTAAAGCTTATAGAGCGAGAGGGAATAGATATCATAGTCGCTGATGCAAAAGGAGAGGCGATTAAACACTTTCTCCCCACCCTCTTTGATTTATCGTTCCTCAAATTTTCTTTCACCTTCATTGATTTTCATCGTTTGTATGAAGATACGTTTGATAGGGTGCCGGTTGCTTCACTGCAATATGATTGGTTTATCAGCAATGTGTCCCAATCTAGTGGAGTAGTATACGATGCAGTGAAGCGAACGATTGATGTGGTCGGGGCTATCGTCTTAATCATTCCGGCCGCGCTGCTGTTTCCTTTAGTAGCTTTGGCCATCAAGCTCGATGATCGGGGGTCGCTTTTTTACACTACACAACGAGTTGGTCGCTATAATAAACCAATTGTTATCTATAAGTTTAGAACTAAAAATGGTGTTGATAGCGGTGCTCAGGCTCTAAATAGCACACTGGTTGATACCAAGATTGGAGCGTTACTCCGGAAAATGAGAATTGATGAATTGCCACAATTGTACAACGTGCTTTTGGGTGACCTTTCGTTTATTGGGCCTCGACCAGAAATACCAGAACTCGCTTCCGTCTATGCTGTAGAGATACCGTATTACAACGCTCGTCATTTAATTAAACCGGGGCTGTCTGGCTGGGCGCAGATTGGTAATTACGATGTTCCTCGCGGAGGAGTGGACGTGGAGCGAACCAAGGATAAACTGTCTCTTGATTTATTTTATTTGAAACGCCGGTCACTCATCCTAGATATGCAGATTGCCCTAAAAACCCTGGCCACTATTTTAATGCGCACCGGGTCCTAGGCTGAATGTGTAGTCAAATTCGCAGTTCGCCCTTCAGATATCTGTTTATTTTTGCTATACTCGGCACACATGAAAGTTGATGGAAAAGCCCTGGCTCTGGATATTCTTGAGCAACTAAAAATAGACGTAAAATCTGTACCAAAATTAACCTTGGCGGTCATTACCTGTACTCCCAATTTTGAGACACAAAAATACTTGGAGATGAAAAAGCGGCGGGCGGCAGCGGCTGGAATCTCTTTGAATATTATCGAATTATCTAAAGACTCAAACACCGAGCAGGTGATTGAGTGTGTGGAGGCTGTGGTCGCCCAGGCAAGTGGGGTAGTAGTGCAGCTGCCGTTACCCGAGCATATTAACCGAGACGCAGTCTTGCAGGCAATTCCACCAGCTAAGGATCCTGATGGATTTTCATACGGTGAGAAACGAGACCGAATGCTGCCACCAGTAGTCGGGGCCATCAACGAAATATCTCAAGCAAACGAACTGGAGTGGAAAAACAAGCGCGTAGTGATTTTAGGGCAAGGGAGGCTCGTGGGTATCCCAGCCGCTCGTTATGCTCGCAAAAGAGGAGCTCGAGTACGGGTATATGAGGAAGACAATCTAGACACAAGCTCTTTAAAAACTGCTGATATCATCGTCAGCGGCATCGGGCAGGCAAAGTTTATTGTGCCAGAGATGCTTACCCCAGGCGTGGTGATATTTGACGCCGGTACTTCTGAAGACGGTGGGGAGCTGGTCGGAGATATGCACCCTGACGTAGCAGCTATCGCTTCTTTATACACCCCAGTGCCGGGCGGTATCGGCCCATTGACCATCGCGCTTTTACTGCGAAACCTGTATCAGCTTAATCGTCAATAGCCTCAACGCCGTCTGGCCCGAAGCAGACAAGCCATTTAAACTAGGACTCGATCTCGCTGGCGGTTCCTACTTGATCTATGAAGCTGATAGCACCACCACCACAACCCAACCAGCCACCACACCAAACGTCACCACGTCACCCGAAACGGTCAACGCAGAAGATAATTCTGATCCAGAAGGAACTGACACCCAACTGAAGATGAGACAGACAAACTAGTAGCACCAGCAGAAGAGTCCTCAGAAGAACCCGTCGTAATAAAACCAGAAAATGAAACCCCATCACTACCAACTGAGTAAGCTACTCCTGATATTTGCATGTCTCGTGCCATTTGTTGTAAATGGTCAACTTACGAGTGAAAATTACCAGGTCGTTGGTTCCTCCGTAGGAGGAGCTTACGTGAGCCTCGATAGCACCTCATCCTCATACCAAGTGACTTCTGGACCTGGTGGACACTCTATACAAAGTGATTCAGAACCTGCTCCAGAAACGACTACAAACAACACCCAAAGTACCCGTACTACGAGATACGCAACATCTACCCAAAACGGGCGCATATACGTACCGTATAACGAAGTGACCAGTACGGTACTTGGTCCTGATGATTCTATTATGGTGTGTCACGCTGAGGCGCAATTTAGTTTTATTCAACAAGAACAACTTGTGTCTAAGTTGATCCTAGCTGAGAACACATTGGAGCTGGAAGGTAGTCATGCGTTTCACCCATCAGATATAATCCCGCCCTTTTTCTATGACCTGGGAACCCAATTATTCCTATATTCAGGCAAAAATTGGACACAGTCCAATCAGGACTTGTATAACCGGTCTTGCAAAGATTCAGCGGTGGTGACACAAGATACACCGCAAGCTCCAGACCTACGAGATAATGGTGCGGCAGAAACAGAGCCAGCGTTCACTACTCAAACAAACCCTCCAAACCCTGTCGAAGCTGTCAGTGATATAGAAAAACCAACAGTAGTACCATTAATCGTACAAATCTTTAACCTCCCTTGGTACCTATACGCAGGGTTAGTTGTTCTGCTGGTGATGTTTTTATACGTTGCCTGCAGACTGATGATACTCCTTGTTAATAGTTATCGGAGGAAATAATCCTGTTAAGTTGCACCTATATTTTGCAGTTGTATCGTGTGAATACTGGTAGGTCTATTTGCGGACACCATGGTGTAGTTATACTACAGATCTGAAAAACACTATTTCATACTCTGATATACTAAAGTCACTCTTATGGAGGTACGCAAAAAACTACACAACTTGTGGGTTTTTCTACCATTATTGGTAGGCAGCTTTCTCATACTCTTCACCTACGCCCAAGCCCTCGCAGCCCCCGGTATCAATCAACAAATACGCTTCAATGGAACCCTCAATAGTACCGGAGGGGTAGCCGAAGCCGGAGCGTTTGATATGGTTTTCAACCTATACAATGCACCAACCGGCGGAACCGTACTCGACACCAGCACCCACACCGCCAGCAACGGAAACGCAATAACTGTTACCAACGGCGCTTTCTCTGTACTACTAGGCTCTGGCAGTGGAAACACCCTAGACGGACTCGATTTTAACGACGATTCAATATACGTCGGTCTCACCGTGGGCGCAGACTCAGAGATGGTACCCCGAGAACGATTCTCGGCAGCCCCCTACGCATTTAATGCAAACCGGCTTGACGGCTACACCAGCGCTGACTTCGTCTTAGCGAGTACTGCTGTCATGACCAATGCTACTGCAACCACCTTGGCAGTGCTTAATAACCTTACCGTCTCTGGTACGCTCACTGATGGCGCTGGTTTGGTGGGAGCTTCAGGATATGTACTGCAAACTACCGGCTCTGGTGTGCAGTGGGTGGCAACCTCAAGCCTTGGTTTCGTCGTCGATAACAACCTCGCTAACTACGACAACAGCACCTCGGCCTTCCTGACTGCAGTGAATAACACCAATTGGTCAGGCGCTAATCTGGCGATTGCCAACGGTGGTACTGGAGCAAGCGACACCAGTACTGCCCGAACTAACCTCGGCGCAACCACACTCGGCGCAAACTTCTTCACCCGAGCAAACCCCAATGCTGTCAGCTTCACCCGCGTCAACGCCGACAACACCGTCTCGTCACTTACCGCCACTGACTTTAGAACTGCTATCGGCGCCGGCACAGGTGACGCTGTCTCATTTGGTACTGACAACCAACTAGCCTTTATGAATGCAGCCGGGGATGATTTTGCATATACAGCTGGACTCACGTTTGACGGAAGTGCACTTACTGTCGGTGGTGACATTCTCCCCAACACAAACCTCACCTATGACCTTGGTTCAAGTACTGCCCGGTTTAATAATCTCTGGGCTTCCACCCTGAACGTTGGAACTTCAACTTGGAGTATTTTTAATTCAAACAACAACGCGCTCTCTTTCAGCAACGGAGCAGAACAAGGAGGCAATGAACGTCTGACCATTCTTGATAATGGTAACGTCGGAATTGGCACCACCACCCCAAACGCCACCCTTGGAATCAGCGGCAACCTGCAACTCACCGAAGGTATCACCGTGGGCAGCTCGTCTCTAGCGGTGGCAGGAACACTCAGGTGGACTGGTACTGATATGCAAGTGTATACCGGGATTGATTGGAAAGGGTTGATTACCCAAGACACTTTTCCAAATCTTTTTTCTTTCACAGACCAAACTGCGATAGAACTCAGTACTCTTACTACTTCCAACATCCTACAAATCACCGACGTTGATACAGGCGTTACTGTTTCAATCTCCGGAGGGGGTGCACCACAATTTAGAATCTGTAGCGACAGTAGTTGCTCAAGTGAAGTGCAAACGTGGGGAGACTCCGCCCAAAGTATTACTAACAATCAGTACTTGCAGTTGCGTTTGACGAGTTCTGCTAACA
>Ga0306865_1000232_pt1 | contig 28732 bp, 29 predicted proteins | sample AntRauTorckE5431_FD_190441 | JGI IMG/M metagenome (GOLD analysis project Ga0306865, IMG submission 190441) | Saline lake microbial communities from Rauer Islands, Antarctica - Metagenome Torckler E5 #431 (v2) (version 2) | ecosystem: Environmental > Aquatic > Non-marine Saline and Alkaline >... | reverse complement strand
ATCAAATACAAAAAATCATAGACCCTAAACTTTATATCACAAAAAATACCCTTCATTTACGTTTTGATTATCAGTGAAATATTGTTTTTTCAGTAGACCCTATATAGGTTATATACCGAGCGTTCAATGAAAATGGGAATCAACGATAAAAGTGTAACCCCAAAATAAAAGGCTCCTACTCTTCTTCTTAATTATTTAAATTGCTCAATTCCTACACATAAATTGAACGATGAGGTTTGAGGTGGAAGAGTATTGAGCTAGTAGCTTTCGGCCTGAGATTTTGTGCGGGTGAGGTTCATATCTTTCTATCTACATTCCGATATAACAGGGCATCCCAAAAATCTATTTTATCGAAAGGCACTTTAAGAAAATGTCTAAGTAAGTAAAGAATATAAGGAAATACAAGAATGTATAAAGCCATTTGAATAGTGTCATTTGGTCTTCGTTCAAACCATAAATAGCAACAAACATAAAATGCACCAATGAAAATCAATGGTGATAAAAGCTTTTGCCAAAGCTTATTTCTTATGATTTTACCCTTCACTTCTTAGGTTTACTTCTACTTACACCAAAATCAATATTTCTTGGAGGGTTATGCTGCATTAGTGCTAGTCTAAAATTAGAAATAGTCAAATCCGTAAGTATCAAACTTGTATCCAAACAGTTAAAATGCGGAGCATAATAAGGAATGCCATTTCTATACCTTTTTTGAAAATAAAGTCGACCTACTTTATTATCTGAAACAAACAAATCGAAAGTATCATTATTCAATTCCCACGTTCCATTGATTTCATCTTCTCTAGAATGTAAATTTCTCCAAAACCTAAAAGTACTATCTATCTTTACTTCAAATATTCCGATACTAAAGGCCCCTTCATTATACGATGAGAAAATTAGAGGAGTGTCATCATCATCTCAAGGCGTGCACGAAATGAAGCTCAAAAAAAATAAAATTAGACTTAAACTTATTTTTAAACTTAATCCTCTCATACCCCTTCAAAGACCTTTTCTACACTTACCTCCAAACCTTTAAAATGCTTACTTACAGCATTTTCACCTTCGGTAAAGATTTTGGAACCACTAAAGGCTCCATCTCTTAATGTGTAGACGATAATATTTCGCTCCATCGGATTTACTATCCAGTATTCCGGTAAGCTAGCTTCTTGGTATAGCTCAAACTTGGTATCTATATCATGCTTAACATTGCCAGGCGAGAGTATTTCTACTATGAGATCTGGAGTGCCCACTATACCATGGTCGTCTAATTTAGTTAAATCACAGAGTACACAAACATCAGGTTGTATAACTGTCGTATTCTTCTTTTTACTGGGTACCGCTAGACAGACATCTATAGGAGCATAAAACACTTCACAAGCATGATTTTTAAAATATGCATCCATTCCTTGGCTTAAAATTCGTGATGATCTTTGATGCTTCCAACTAGGAGCTGGTGACATTTTGCGAATACGTCCACGTATCAGCTCTACTCTTTCTTTAAACTTCCAAGTAAGATACTCAGCATAGGTATATTCTCTACTCTCATCAAGCATTCCGTAGCTTCCTATAGGTTCTTCTACTTTCACTTTTTCAAAGATACCTTTTTCAAATACAAATAAAGACAAAGCTTCAAGCCCGTTGATATTTGATATTTCAGTATTGGAATTGGATTAAATCATCGCTTCTTCCAGATCTGCTATCAAATCATCCGCATCTTCTATACCAACACTCAGTCTAATAAGCGAATCTACTATTCCAGTTTTTTCGCGTTCTTCCTTGGGAATACTTGCGTGTGTCATAGTAGCAGGATGACCTATCAGACTCTCTACTCCACCTAAACTTTCTGCTAAGGCAAATAATTTAGTTCCTACCGCCAGTTTCTTGGCATCTTCTAGTCTATTGCCTTTGAGTGAGAAGGATATCATCCCACCGTATCCTCGCATTTGCCTTTTGGCTATAGCATGGTTGGGGTGGTCTTCGAAACCTGGCCAATAAACCTTATCTACTTTAGGATGTGTCTTTAGCCAACGGGCAATTTTCTCCCCATTCTCGCAATGCCGCTGCATACGCACATGCAGTGTTTTAATACCACGCAGCACTAGGAACGAATCCATAGGTCCTGCCACAGCTCCACTGCTGTTTTGTATGCGGTACATTTCTTTTGCTATAGACTCATCATTGCACACCAATGCTCCCATGACTATATCTGAGTGTCCACCAAGGTACTTAGTAGCCGAGTGCATCACTATGTCCGCTCCTTGGTCTAGTGGATTTTGCAAGTACGGAGTAGCAAAGGTATTGTCTACTGCCAGCATCACTCCTGCTTCTTTAGCTATTTTGGCTGTAGCTTCTACATCTATGATGTTCATCATAGGATTGGTAGGCGTCTCTACCCAAATTAGCTTTGTATTACCGTTTATAGTATGCTTAACATTTTGCACATCAAGCATGTCCACAAAGTGAAATACGATACCATACTTTTCGAAGATGGTCTTAAATATGCGATACGTACCTCCATATAAGTCATCTGTAGATATTACTTCATCACCCGGATTTAGCATTTTAATCACACAATCAATAGCTGCTATTCCACTAGCGAAGCAAGCTCCGTATTTACCGTTTTCTATAGCGGCAATATTGCTTTCTAAAGCACTTCTTGTTGGGTTAGCAGATCTACTGTAAGCATATCCTTTATGCTCTCCTATTGCTTCCTGCACATAGGTACTCGTCTGGTAGATAGGTGTCATTATAGCTCCAGTAGTTGGATCTGGCTCTAATCCTCCGTGTATCGCTTTGGTTCCGAATTTCATGATAAGTTTAAGTCCAAATTTAAGCCTATTTCTAATTCAATGATGCAGAATGGCTTGAAATTGTCCTTGGAGTCATTACCTTTTATAGCTTCCCTATTTTTCGTGTACACTAAATGCAGAATACGATAGAGAGTGCGGGTTGCTCTACCTATTTTACTCTTTATTTTTGGATTGACTACATTGGTGCCGACTAAATCAATGAAATTGATTGGAATTAATAGTTTTTTACGGCAATCCCCTTCGTTGATATTTTATTAAGATAGAAAGATAACCGCAAGAAATTTACTTTTCGATGTTAGGTTTTATTTTGATATAGTACTAACCATTAAATCAAACATAATTATGAATGTAAAACTAGCCTTTACCTTTTGCTTTTTACTGGCCCTATTGGGTACACAGGCAAGAGTACAAACTACAGACTGCTCCATATTTGGAGATTCTTCAGTCTGCGAAAACGAAGCTCAATCCTATATCTCTGGCTACACAGGAGGTTATCAGTACTCTTGGGGAGTATTTGGTGGCACTGTAGTAGGCAGTACGGCTGCAGAGACAGTGCTCATCAAGAAATAACGGTACTACCTAACACACTTGCTGGAATACTTACGCTATCTGGTCCAAATGAATTTTGCTTTGGCGATAGTGTGGACATCACTGCAAGAGTATCTGGCGGATATTCTCCATATGATTGTCTATGGACTACTATAGAGACTACATCTACTATAAGAGCTAGACAAACAGGAAACTATGGTGTAGATATATATGATAGCAAAGGATGCTTCTTAAAAATAGCTGATACTACTATCTTAGTAAACCCTATTCCTAATCCCACTATTTTAGGAGAAAACGAATATTGTCAAAATGCTTTAGAACTAGTATATGTAGCATCTCAAGCTATTGGTCATACCTTCATGTGTACCTATGACGGCTTAGGACCATATGGCGGAGGTAATGCATATTATCCAAGCTCAGTACTAGGTACACATCAAATTATAGTAACGGTAACCAATTCATTTGGTTGTGACGCTACAGACACTTTTAACTACGTGACAAACGGCTTACCAAATGTAACAATAGCCACAACTGGAAGCTTATGTGCAGGAGATAATAATATACTAGTAGCGTCTAGCTCATCTCCTATCTTGGATTACTTTTTCTGGAATACAGGTTTAGTAAATGATAGTCTTCAAACTAAAATAGCCAATATCTATACTGCAACAGCAGTGGATAGTAATGGATATGAAAATACTGCTAAAGTAGTAGTACATAGATTGCCAGACTTATGTGGCCTTATGACAGGGTGCTATGAGATCTGTGATACTGTGACTTCTCTACAGTGGTTTGCTCCAGTAGGATATGCCAGCTACAAGTGGTACTATAATGGCACAGCCATAGCAGGTGCCTTTACCTCAGTGCTTGATGTTCCTTTGCACCAATCAGGAACGTATACTGTCGTTATAGCAAATAGTGTAGGATGTGAAATAGAGTCTGATCCTATCGATATAGAATTTACGGATTGCACTAATGACTGCAATATAAATGCCTGTGCACAACTAGAGTGTGGCAGGGTGGACGCTGACGGAAATCAGCAATACAACGTAACCTTTTTACTTACTAATAACTTGAGTCCTGGTGCTAGTATTACCATAGCTAGTGCTCAAGGTTCTGTAACTTCAATATCGCCTCCTACCCTAGCAATGGGTATTAATTCAGTAAATGCAGTATTTACTGATCTGCCTAGTATAGATGCTACTGCTTGTTTCTACATCAAAATATTTGATTTAGAAGAGGAGTGTGATACTTCAGTATGTGTAGACTTACCTGACTGTCCACAAAAAGAATGCGAAGTGACTTTCAAACCACAACAAGTATTTACGTGTGCTGGATATGATGATAGCGGAAACCCAATGTACTATGGCTGTATGGACATAATATGGAGTGGAAGTAATGGGTCTGAGGTGACTCTATTAGCTCCTAACTCTAGCTTCTCCCCTAGCCCAATACTCGTGAATAATGGCATCAATACTGTTTGTTTCACTTACACAGACCTTCCATCTTATGATCCGGGAGGACTTAGCATACAGGCTTATATCTTTGATCCTGTTACTAAAGAGACTTGCAAAAAAGAGTTCTCTATTGAAACAGACCAATGTGGTGAGATCTGTGAGTTAAAAATAGAAAAACTCAGAGCCAAGTGCAATAAGCAGACCGCTGACGGATACTGGAATTATGTATTAGACTTTGATGTATTAAATTCTACAGGTGCAGCTGCTAATGTACAGATATTAGCTATCGCTGAAGGTACATTCTCAAGTATCACTCCTAATCCAGTGCCTATCGGTTGGAACAGTATGACAGCCATTTTTACAGATAATGCTATCTCTGATGCAGGCAGTAACGTTTGCTTCAGAATATTGATAACCAATCCAGCGAATGGAAGCAAATGTTATACAGATGTATGTATAGAGTTACCTGAGTGCGATAAATTAAAAGTGAATGAACAATTTCCACAAGGTATATCTATTTACCCTAATCCAATGCAAGACATAGTATCTATTTCCTTCAAGGAGCAACATACTAATGCTATGGTGAGTATTATTACATTGGATAGGAAAGAAGTAATTACTCAATATATCTCTGGCTCTGAACCTGAAGTATCAATTGATGTAAGCAGCTTAGAGTCCGGCTTATATTTCATAGAAATCACAACTAATGAACAAGGTACCATAAGACAAAAACTAATTAAAGAATAAGTCTAGTCACCCTAAATACTAAAGCCCATACACTGGTAGTGTATGGGCTTTTTTGTTTTTCATAACAACTGAGAAGGTACGTTAGACGAATACTAGTAGGGAACTAAAAAAATATAGGAAGTTTCTGAGCGATATAATTATCTATCATTTCATATTTAAATTTTTAGCAAACCGTCTTTACAGTAATAGCTCAAAGTAATACCTTAAAAAAACACTAGGGAATACCCCTAGGGATACATGGATAAATAAAATGAATTAATGAATGAGGTAAATATCGTGCCTAATAGCGTACACAACAACACCTGCTGTGTTTTTGGCCCCTATTTTGCGTAATATTTTTTTCCGATAAGTTTTTATAGTATTAAGAGTCAAGTTAAGTTTCGTCCCAATATCTTCACTAGATTCCTCTTTACAGATACCAACGATAATTGACTTTTCAGTAGATGTCAACATATCTACTACATTTTGAGGCCTTTTGGCATAATGTTCACCACGTACAATACTCTTGGTAAATTCATTAATATAAAACCCATTAAGATGAACGGAACGAATTGCACGCTCCATCTCATCTATGTCTATCCCTTTAAACAAATAACCATTAGCTCCTGACTCTATTACTTCATTTACTATTCTAGGGTCTTGGTGCATAGAGAGACCAAGTATGGACATCTCATCGCCTAAAGTTTCCCGGATATATATTATCCCATCTGGGCCCTTTTCATTTTTCATAGAGTAATCCATTAAAAGTACATCAGGCTTGTCATCCCAGTTTAGCCTGCATTGCATATCAGATAGAGTTCCAACGTCAAATAGTACTTTAAAACCCGGAACATCCTTAAGATAATTAGCCAATGCAGACCTCATGACCATATGATCATCTACTAATGCTATTTTTATAATCTGTTTCAATAAATAGGACTGAGCTTTAAAAATACTCAAAAAACTTGAGTTTTAGTCTACTCGAGTCACCTCTACTATTACGTATCCTTTGCCAGTAGTAAGGTCTTCTTTTGACTTGTTAGGAAAAAAATGAACAGCCCCGTCTTCTTTCATTTCCTTATTCTCTAACCAGGAACCTACATTAAACGGATTAAATTCATTCTGATTTACAGTAGCACAAAGTGAATGATACCGTGCTTTTGAGCACCTCCTATTGTTACGAGAAACATAAGGAATAATTGTCCCATCTGCACTGAAATCGATCTTATTCCTTCGCCACTTGCACAATGGGTTTACTCTAAAAGAGTAACGCTCACCTTTCTTAACTTCTAGTAACGGCACTCCCCCGAAAAGAGCTGTAGTTTCAACATATATATACTGGGTATCATTTATTTCCATTTTAACGTGCCATAAGTTAAATTACATAATCTAGAACAAATATGATACAGAAGAATAAAACAAATCAATACCCTTAGGGGTACCGACAAGAAAATAAAAGCTATTATTTATTTTATTTTTATATAATAGTAATATTAATTCTAAAAAAATCTACCAAATTTCCCTTTATAACTAAGTTACGTTGTAGAGCAGAGAATCCCCCGTTAAGACTAGTCTAGCGTATCAAGTCCGTTTTGATGGATGTAATAAAGCCTACTCCATTCTATGAACATATTAAATGATAGAAATCCCTTTTAAAGATAGTCCGAGATTAATTTGACAAGCTCTAGAATACTCAATAACATTGTTATGCGAATCTTTACACCCCTATATAAAATAATGCTAACTAACTTGTTTTCTATAACTCATGAGTCATAACCATACAAAAGAAACAACTCGGGGATTGAACCTTTTGATTCTAATTGCTTTATCAACTATTGTTTGCCCTAAGCCTAATTTATTTCGTAACGTGGGATATAATATTCTATAGAAATCTAAAATAAATCGAACCGCTTCAAATAGCATTTATTTAGATTTAAAAATAAGAACAGAGAGCTTAGAGTATTTGTGACTGGTTAAACCCACTTACTATCAATGAATACAATTACTTTTTTTCGTTCTATAGTACTTTCATTAAAACACGTAATAGATAATTTCACTTTCTCAAATAGCTTCCGATACCGATATAGTTAATAAGTGCTCACGACTGGATTCGAACCAGCACGTCCTAAAGCGGACACCAGCCCCTCAAGCTGGCGTGTCTACCAATTTCACCACGTGAGCATTTTGTGGTAATATTTTTTATATTTAGACCACTACTTACAGTGTGTCTTCTACCGAAAGAATTTAAATTATCAGTGTTTTATATTAGCCGAACCAACATAATCTTAATTAGCAGTGATAACTTCGTCACAGAAACATTTTCTGTTATTAACAGATTGCAAATATAAACGGCTATTTATAGGTACCGCCCCCTGATATACTTTTTATATTAAATATATTTGTCTATTTCTCGCTTCACATCTTTATCCTTCAGAGACTCTCTCTTATCGTGATATTTCTTACCTTTTCCGACACCTACCTCTAGCTTTGCAAAACCCTTTTTTGAAATAAATACTTCGATAGGAACTACTGTCATACCTTGATCTATAAGTTTATTCTTTATTTTTTTTAACTCATTTTTAGTGAGGAGAAGTAACTTTTCCCTCTCTGGATTTTGCCCTACATAACCTGCGTTTTTAAACTCAGATATTCGCATACCCTTAATTTTAAAAACACCTTCAATACTAAAAAAACAATAGGCCTCTCCTATACTTACTTTTTTATCTCTCACAGATTTTATCTCTGCTCCAGTTAATGCTATACCTGCTTCATAAGTGTCTTCTATAGCATATTCAAAATATGCACGCTTATTTTTAGCTATGCTATGTTCTCGTTGTTTCTTTTTAGCCACTGTATGCTACTCTTTTAAGACTCTCTAATTCGTCTTCAGTTAGTATTTTTTGACCTGTCTCTATAGTAGCTATTAGTCTCATACCCACTTTTGCAGTAACTGTACATACCACTTCGCCGTATATCACACTTTTTAGCGTAGCTATAAACCTAACTTCTGACCCGATAGGTGCAGGACTCTTATGCTTGATATCTACAAATGTCCCTATGCCTTCTTCCTCTGCCTCTTTCATATCTAGCACAAAAAGTCTACTTGTCCATTCCGCATCTCGAGCTAGAGCATACGTACTGTAGTACGGATGCAATTGTACACCATTAAAACTAGCAGCATCTTTCTTTCCTACTGTTCTGTAAAATTCCTTAGTATCTCCGTATCTGAAAAGTTGTTTCATTTTATTTTGATTTTTGAGTTATGTAACTATAATCTCCTTCCGGGTTCAGTGGATTTTGATTAAGCAGAGAACACATAATAACATACAGCTCTGGTAACTCTAATGCAAAGGTAGCAGGAGTCTCAAAGAAATGCTCAACAGATACTGCAAAAAACTCATGTTCGTTAGTAAATGCATATGCTCTTAGATAATGATTTTCTATTTGCTGCTTTTTAATCTGCTCAAAAAACTCCTCTGCTTCCCCTATATAGTTATTCATAGAACTATATAACCACTGTATATAGTCGTCCTGGTGGTCTATCAACAGGGCGTGTGACCACTCATGTAAAGCCAAATGTAAATTATCATTTGTATCATGTACACCTCTCATAGTATCTAACCAGCTTAGGGATATAGTGCCTCTTCTATTCGTCAATCCTTTGACATGAGTCTGCAGGTAGGCACTATAAAACGCCCTAGGATAGAGTCTAATCAGATCAAAAGATGGTAAATTAAACTTTTTAAGACCAAAGGTCAACTGAGTTAAAGCCCCTAAAATTACAATTCTTTTTTCTATAGTATCTATTTCATCTTCCTTAGCTCTAAACTGTTTCTGCTGAAGTAATACTATTAATCTTCCTAAGAATTTCAACCTACCTTCTTTTGTGAGTTCTAAATAGTAAGGATTTAATGCAGACATGAGCCGATGAATACGCCATACTAAAAATTTATACTTTGGCAATTTTACTACATCTGGAGTATGTGTAAACTTAACTTTTACATAGTGCTCAAGTATGAGCAGTAGGTAAATGAGAAATGGACTTAATATCCCTAATATGAAAAGTCTAGCAATAGGCACCCTACATTAGTTCTATGATACTTATGCCTTCTCCCCCTAGATCTACTCTTTCATAGCTTATCTGTCTTATGGCTGGATGTGTTTTTAAGTGTCTTCTTATTTCTGTGCGTAGTATACCATTCCCTTTGCCATGAAGTATTCGTAAGCTACCTACACTTAGCATAATAGCATTATCTAACATCGTATCTATCTCACTAAGAGCTTCATAAGTTCTTAGTCCTCTTACGTCTAGCTCCTTTCTAAAACTAGCCTGTTTATCGTTATACGATGATTCACTGATATACCTCTTAACTTTTTTTGCAGTTTGCTGACCTACTTTGACCAGTTTATCCATACTGGTCTTTGTCGTAATACCTCCTACTTGTAGCGTCACTTTATTGCGTTTTATCTCTAATACTTCACCTACTGTGCTACTATCCAACAATTGTACATTGTCTCCTATTTTAAAATTATACTCTTTTGGAGTTACATCCTTTTCAGGGACAGTAGTCTTAGCATTTAACTCTTCTCTAACTTTACGAGTTTTCACCTTATCAGCCTTGTTTTCCTGTATCGTCCGTATGGTTTTTTCTATCTCTTTATTTGCACTTTTTATGAGTACATCCGCTTGTTTTTGAGCTTGAGAAATTATTTCCTTCTTTTGAGTGTCTAGCAGTTCTTTTAGGTTTCTGTATTCTTCTCCTATATGCTCAGCATGAGCTAGCTTATTAGTCAGTTCGTGCTGCTCTATTCTAATTTTTTCTTGCTGTCCTTGCACTTCTGATAAAAGTGCGTCTAAATCATACTGCTTAGTGTCAGTAAGCTCCTTCGCTCGCTTTATTAATGTTCTATTTAGACCGATATTAGCTGCAACTTCATATACAAAAGAGCTGCCAGGCTGACCTATTTGAAATTTATAAAGAGGTAATAACTTTTCTATATCAAACAACATTGCTGCATTCACTACTCCATGAAGCATATCTGCACGATTTTTTATATTACTAAAGTGTGTGGTGATTATACCATACGCTTTATTCTTTTGGATCTGCTCTAATACTGCCTCTGCCATGGGTCCACCAAACATAGGATCTGTACCAGTGCCTATCTCATCCATAAGCACCAGTGTAGCGTCGTCACTGAAATTGATAATATGCTTCGCTGCTTTAAGATGGGAAGAATAAGTACTTAGATCTGATTCTATACTCTGATTATCACCTATATCTACAAATATTTTTTCAAATAATTGAAACTTACTATCTGTGGCACATGGCACTAAAAATCCATTTTGTAGCATAAAGTGAATTAAGCCTACAGTCTTTAGTGCTACTGACTTACCACCTGCATTAGGTCCTGATATTACTACTAATTTTTGCTCCTTATTAAATGCATAGTCTAAGGGTACAGCTTTCTTACTCTCTAATCTTAGTCTCTCAGCAAGCAGCGGGTGAAAGGCTAACCTTACTTCTGTATAATCTCCTAATATAGGCAGTGTACATTTCCACTCCAAAGCGATACGGGCCTTTGCTCTTATAAAGTCAAATACCCCGAGCTTCTGAACACCGCGTTTTATGTCATCTAGATAAATCACCAATTTAGCAGTGAGTTGTTTCAATACAGCTACAATCTCTTGTCTCTTTTTTATGTGCAGCTCTGCTAGTTCATTATTTAAGGTTACAAGCTCTAGTGGTTCTATATACGATATCTTTCCTGTTCCAGATTGGTCTATAAGCACTCCGTTCACTTTTCGCTTATACTCAGACAATACTGGCAGTACCACTCTTCCATTTTTGATGCCTAACTCTGTATCTGCTAAGAACCCTTTTTCCTTAGCTACATTGAACAAAGAATTAGAACTTTTTATAATGGACCTTTCTGATTTAGTAATATTACTTATTATTTTACTCAAAGCCGGAGAAGCAGATGGCTTTACTTCACCGTCAGTACCTATTACCTGATCTATATTCTTGATTAATTCATAATCTATATCTATAGAGGAAAACAGATCCAACAGCTGAGGATATAGGACACCTTGATCTTTGAAGTATTTACTTACCTTTTCTAATACACGTAACACATCTTGTATATATTGTATTATTTCTATTTCATAAAAAAAACCACTTATACGAGCTGCTCTAGCTTGAAGATCAAAATCTAGTGAGACTGAAAACGAAAGTTCTCCCTTGCTGAGTATTTTTTGAGCTTCATTAGTCTGCTCTAACCATAGATTTACTAATTCCGGTTTATTGCTGAATTTCAATCTTGTGAAGTGCTGTTTTCCTAACTCAGACTCACAGCAAGTGATTGCAGCATCTACTACCTGGTCAAAACCAAGCTTCTCTGCTATGTTTTTAGGATAAAGCATTATTTAAAAGTATTGATGTTTTGGGCTACATCTTCCATTACCTCAGAAAGTAATAGCGGATTACGTGCATAGGTCCTCAAGCTACTATCAAATTGAGCCGCTGTGGTACTGTATTTATTAAATACTATGGTGTATGAGGTGTCTCTCATTCTCTCTTGTGTTTTTGAATCTTTAGTTACTGATTTTTGTGCTGCATCTAGTAACTGTAAATCACTAATTACTAGAACCATACGCTTTCTACTTAGTACTCCTTCTGGTAGCTTTTCAGTTTTATCTAGGCCACACGCAAAGCAGAGTAGTATAAACCAAACAAGCGTTACTTTTGTTACGAAACTATGCATAATAATATCCGCAAAAATATCACACAAATAGAGCAAGAGATAGGAAATACTCAATTAGTTGTAGTATCTAAGTACAGAAGTCTAGAAGAACTAAAAGAGGTCTACTCCAGCGGTCATAGAGATTTCGGAGAGAACAGAGTACAAGAGCTTGTAGAGAAGCATGAGCAACTTCCTAAAGATATACACTGGCATGTTATAGGTCACCTTCAAACTAATAAGGTAAAATACATAGCTAATTTTGTGCATCTCATACATAGTATTGATAGTTTGAAATTACTAAAAGAAGTTAATAAGCAGGCTAAGAAGTGTGATAGAATTATCTCATTTCTTTTTCAAATGCATATTGCCGATGAGGAGACCAAATTCGGGTTAAGTAAAGATACATTATTAACCATCTTAGATTCACCGGAATATCAAGCCATGACAAACGTGAAATGTCAAGGACTAATGGGAATGGCGACCAATACGGAGGATAATAACCAAGTAACACAAGAATTCAATTCTTTGAATAGTCAATTTGAAGAATATAAGGCGATACAAGAATGGGATATTCTTAGTATGGGAATGAGCGGAGATTACATACAAGCGGTCTCTAGTGGAAGTACATTAGTACGTGTAGGTAGTAAAATATTCAATTAGAGTCGACTAGTATTTGTGCTAGACACTGAGTTCAAAAAGTCTATAATAAGAGAAGGCCTCCTTGCGGAAGCCTTCTCAATTGACTATGAAAACTCTAAATCTTGGGCTAGAACGCCCAAGTTCTTTAATCTATATATTGTTTACTTTAAGTAAACGGTTAATGATTATCTCTTTAACTTGATACAAATATACACTCATTTTTATATACTGCAACAAATAATTTTATTCTTTTGTTATATTTAGATACCTCTCACTTTCATAAGAGAGAACCTCCTTGCGGAAGCTCTCTCAATTGACTATGAAAACTCTAAATCTCGGACGAAAACGCCCAAGCTCTTTAGTTGACTACGTTTACAAAAGAACGCTTATTAGCTTTCTTTTGAAACTCAACAGTACCGTCGGTAAGTGCAAATAAAGTGTGATCTTTACCTATGCCTACATTTTTACCTGGATGATGCACTGTGCCACGTTGTCTCACGAGTATGTTGCCCGAGATACAAACTTGACCACCGAATATTTTAACACCGAGTCTTTTACTTTGAGACTCTCTTCCATTCTTACTACTACCTGCTCCTTTTTTGTGTGCCATTGTATTATTATCCTTTGATGCTTTCTATTTGTATTTGAGTAAGATACTGTCTGTGACCGTTTCTTACCTTATATCCTTTTCTTCTTTTCTTTTTGAAAACGATTACTTTATCGCCTTTAAGATGCTGCAGTACTTTAGCATTTACAGAAGCTCCTTTTATACTTGGAGTACCTACGTTTACTTTTCCTGAATCATCTAATAACATTACGTTATCAAAGCTCACTGACTTACCTTCATCTTCTGTCAGTCTGTGAACGTACAACTTCTGGTCTTTCTCTACCTTGAATTGTTTTCCTGCTATATCTACTATCGCGTACATCGTGTTTTTTAGAAGTGCAAAAGTAAACCTAATTTGCAGACTGCAATATACCTTTACCTTATTTTTGTAATTTGTTCCTAACAATATTTTTATTATAAGTTGATATCCATTCACAGATTATGTTAGTTTTGCAGCCACTTTTAAAACAATGGACTTAGTTAAGCATATAGAATCAAGCCAAATCAGAACAGACACGCCAGTTTTTGGAGCCGGTGACAATGTATCTGTGCATTACAAGATAAAGGAAGGCGAAAAAGAGAGAATTCAGGTATTTCAAGGTACTGTGTTACAAAGACGAAACACAGGCTTAGATGCTACTTTCACCGTTAGGAAAATCAGTAGTGGTATAGGAGTAGAAAGAATTTTTCCTACTAATTCTCCAAGTATCGATAAAATAGAAGTCAATAGACGCGGAAAAGTGAGAAGAGCTCGTATCTTCTATCTACGACAGCGTTCTGGAAAAAGAGCACGTATCAAGGAAAAAAGATAAGTCCTTTTATAAGATTTTACACAGAGCCCGTCTTGGTATTACCACGATGGGCTTTTTTATTTGTACAGAATATCATAATTCCTTCATACATAATAATACACTCCAATAAATAAAATGGATATAGCCGCTAAATATAACCCAGCTGGACTAGAGCAGCAGTGGTACGATAAATGGATGGAGCATAAACTCTTCTCCTCTACACCTGACGAAAGACCTAGCTACACAGTAGTCATACCTCCTCCTAATGTGACGGGAATACTGCACATGGGACATATGCTTAATAATACTATCCAGGATATCCTCGTACGAAGGGCTAGAATGATGGGATACAATGCATGCTGGGTTCCGGGTACAGATCACGCGTCCATAGCTACTGAAAATAAGGTAGTTAATCTTCTTAAAGAGCAAGGCATAGCAAAAAAAGACATTACAAGAGAGGAATTTCTAGGCCATGCCTTTGAGTGGAAGGATAAATATGGAGGTATAATATTAGATCAACTCAAAAAACTGGGCTGTAGTTGTGATTGGGAGCGAACTCGATTTACAATGGAACCCTCGCTAAGTGAGGCAGTGATAGACTCATTTATAGACTTGCATGAACGTGGATATGTCTACTACGGAACCCGTATGATAAACTGGGATCCTCTAGGAAAGACAGCTTTAAGTGATGAAGAGGTTAATCACGAAGAGCAAAATGCTAAATTATATTATGTAAAGTATCAAATACAGGACAGTAATGAGTCTCTAGAAATAGCTACCACTCGTCCAGAAACTATCATGGGTGATACTGCTGTATGTGTGCATCCTGATGATGAAAGATATAAGCACCTGGTAGGGAAAAACTGTATAGTACCTTTAGTAGATAGAGCTGTCCCTATAATAGCCGATGATTATATCGATATAGAATTTGGAACAGGATGCCTAAAAGTGACTCCAGCTCACGATATTAATGATTATGAGATAGGTAAAAGACATAATCTAGCTACTATAGACGTCTTTAATGATGATGCTACTATCAGTGAAGCAGCTGGCATATTCATAGGAGAAGACAGATTTAAAGCCAGAAAACTTGCTGCTATTAAACTAGAAGAGCTAGGAATACTTACAAAAACTGAAGATATCATAAATAAAGTAGGTAGAAGTGAACGAAGCAAAGCGGTCATAGAACCTCGCTTATCAGCTCAATGGTTTGTAGACATGAAAAAGTTTATGGCTGACTACCCAGAAGCTCTTTCTGCGGTGATGAATGATGAGGTGCAATTTCATCCAGCTAAATTTAAAAATACATACAATCATTGGCTCACTAATATAAAAGACTGGTGTATCTCTCGGCAATTATGGTGGGGTCACCGCATACCTGCGTGGTTTACTCCGGACGGCATACCCATCATAGCAAAGACTGCTGAAGAGGCAATAGCTAAAAGCAATGACTCTTCTCTAAAAGTATCGGATCTTCGTCAGGATGAAGATGTGTTAGACACTTGGTTTAGCTCTTGGTTATGGCCTATAAGTGTATTTGACGGGTTTCAAGACAAAGGGCAAAAAGAATTAGACTACTACTACCCTACTGCTGACCTAGTCACTGCACCAGACATTATTTTCTTTTGGGTGGCTCGTATGATGATGGCCGGTCACGCATTTAAAGGAAAATCACCTTTTAAAAATGTATACTTCACAGGAATAGTAAGAGATAAAGAACGCAGAAAAATGTCTAAACAGCTGGGAAATAGTCCAGACCCCATAGACTTAATGGCACAATATGGAACAGACGGAGTACGTATGGGACTTATGCTGTGTGCCCCTGCTGGAAATGACATCATGTTTGAGGAGTCTACGTGTGAGCAAGGACGAAACTTCTGCAATAAAATATGGAACTCCTTCAGATTACTTAAAGGTTTAGAAACTACCTCTGAGCAAAATGAATACTATATTACTTATAGTGATCAAATTCATACTTGGATGGAAGCTAAAATAGCAGATACTATCCAATCTGTAAATGTCCATTTTGATAATTTCAGGATCTCAGATGCACTTATGGAGCTCTATAAACTAACTAGAGATGATTTTAGTGGTTGGTACCTAGAGATGATCAAACCTGTGTATGGTGACCCCATTCCACAGGCAGACTTAGAAAAGGCTACTTCAATCTTTGATGAAATATTAAAACTACTTCATCCATTTATGCCATTTATCACCGAAGAGCTTTGGCATGGACTAGGTGACCGAAGTGATTCATTCATCAATAATGAATCTTGGCCAGACAGAATGATTCAGCAAACTCCCATACATCCCAATGCATTTGAACTCATATCTGAGATACGAGCAAAGCGTAATGAAAATGGCATATCACCAAAGGTACCAGCTGCACTTACGATCAATGCTAAGGATGTTAATACCTATACGAACGCAAAAGGAATAATAGCTAAACTGGCTAATGTAGAAACGTTTAGTGGAGACATTCCAGATGGGTTTAAAGTACTCGTAGGTACCGATGAAATTACAATTGGATTTAAAGACTTTGTGAAAAAAGTAGATACAACAGCTATAGAGTCCGAAATCAAACGGTTACAAGGATTCTTAGTAGGTATAGCCAAAAAACTAGGCAATGAGAAGTTTATAGCTAATGCAAAACCAGATGTAATAGCTAAGGAAGAACAGAAAAAATCTGACACTTTAAGTAAGATAGCTAGTTTAGAAAGCCAGCTAACATAAATATTAAAGTTTTTCAATAATGAGGTAGTCATTGATGTATTTATCAATAGCTACCTCATTATTTTTTACAAGATCTCTATACTGAGCATATAGATCTACATTAAATAGACCTACGAGAAGATAAGGCTCTAGCATTCCCTCGCTTTCCATTTGTCTAGCATAATCCAACGCTGGGATATCATCATACACGGTTGATTTTAGCATTTTTCGCCAGCAGTGGACTTCTAGATACTTATCAGTAACGTTAAGTTTTGCAGCGTCCAGCAGTTTTTCATCCCTCAGTAAACCATTTACATCATAGAGATCTTTCACTTCTGCTAAGGCGTCTCTATAGTGCGAGAAATGCAATTCGTCAGCATAAAACTGGTTTCTGTGGTAGTAGTCTATAATATTAGCAGTAGGTGCTAGTCTTAGCACCCAATTTCTATCCATTTTAGTACCCATCTCTGAAGTAAGTTTGTATAAAAGTATATACATAGACTCCTCTGGATAAATAAGCAAACTCTTTTTTACCAGTTCAAGTGCAGCGTTCTCATCTCCTTTTTTAGCTAGAGCGTCTGCTAAAAATTTAATAGGCTCTGTAAGCATAGGCTGTTTTTTCATAGCCTGTCTAAAGTACTCTGCTGCCTTACCAAAATAATCCATAGCAAAATATGTATCTCCTAGATACAAAAGTGCTTTGTAATTACTAGTATCCTCGTCATAAGCTTGTTGGTATAGCGATATTGCTTTCTCATAGTTTTTAGCGTTGAATTCAGCCTCTGCTCTTTGATAGTAGGCCTTAGACCTTACATTTATTAATGACTCATCGTAATATAGTGGATCTATATACTTTTTTCGGAGCATTATACTACTCTGAGCGTTGTAAGGAGTACTAGTAGCGGCATAGTAAATAGCATTATTATAATCATAGAGTGGCTTTTTTAGCAAGTAGTTAAACTGCTGAGTAAGCTCTTCTGTATCTCCATCATTATCCTCACTTTTTACCTCTATTTTCAAATCACTCATAGGAATATAATTCTTAGCATAGTTTTTAAACATGACTCCTTGGTAATATTCCCATAAATTCTTATTGAGTGGATATTTATTTAGCAATTCTTTCATAAGAATGCCAGCCTTTTCAAACTTCTCTTTTTTATAGTATCGCTCTATTTTTTTCAGACTCTTGCTACTTTGATCGTCTAGCTGAGCTGATACGGCATAACCTGTCAGAATTAAAGTAGCCATCGCTAGAACTTTTATGTTGCTTTGAAGCATTTGTTTGACCATAATAGATTCGAAAATACAATAAATAGTCAACTCCTTAGCCACTTCTTATTTTCATAATACAGGCTATACATTGCTCTATAATAAACAAGTTTACGCAGAATGACATCCTTAGTCTACTGTCACTACATTATATTTGAACTACTATAATGAATCCTTTTTGGACATCAGACGCTAAGCTCCTCTTTGGGATGATCATTTTACTAGCATTAGCCATTACCTGGCTTATGAGAGTGAGACTATACAAGCTACTTATAAAATCATTTATAGGTCCATTCATTGGTACTTTTTTCGTGGCATTATTCTTATTTCTGATGCAAACTATCTGGAAATATTTAGAGGATTTAGTAGGAAAAGGGCTAGAACTTGCCGTAATTTTTGAGTTCATATTTTACTTTGCCATTCATCTTATACCTATGGCACTTCCTCTGGCCATACTATTATCGTCTATTATGGTGTTCGGAAGCTTAGCTGAAAAATACGAGCTAGTGGCTATAAAAAGTGCCGGAGTGTCCTTACTCAAAGCTATGCGGCCTATGTTCTTAATTAGTTTCACGCTAGCTGTAGCTGCATTTTTCACAGCTAACTATTTGATTCCTAAAGCTAATCTAAGTTGGGGTGCCCTACTCTATGACGTCACACAAAAAAAGCCTGCTATGAACATAGTGGATAATGTCTTTTTTAAAGATATCCCAGGATACCAGATACGAGTAGGTAAGAAACATGATGATGGACAAACTATAGAAGATATCCTAATCTATGTAGGCGACCGAAAAAATAGAGGAAATAATAATATACTTATAGCTGAAAAAGGTAAAATGAGCATCAGCAGTGATAAACAGTATATGACTCTAAACCTTATCAATGGTAAACGATATCAAGAGCTAGTAGACGATGCCAATTATCGAAACACTATGCCCCATAATACCATGGCTTTCGAAAGCTATAACCTTACTCTAGATCTAAGTGATCTTGCTTTTAATCGTACTGATAAAGAGCGATTTTCCGAAGATCAGCGTATGATGAATGTGGAACAGCTCGGAATACGAATAGACTCTCTTACCCGATACATACAGAAAAAAAGAGAATCTCTTTATAGATATATGGATCCCTATTTCATAGCTGCTAGTGATACCATTGAGATACAAGATACTGCTGTATTTGCTCGTTTTGAATACTTAATTAGTACTCTCAAGAATAAAAATAAACCACTTGTTTCAACTGTTAAGGAGGCTAGCTCTTTTGATACATTAAAATCAAGATTTATAGCTCCATTAAGGATACCAGATAAAGAAAAAATAAATCCTAAAAAAACCAGGAGTATTCAAGCAAAGTACAACCAAAGAGAACAAATCATGGAACGTGCTCTTCAAACTAGCAATAATATAAAACGCATTAGTATCAATAATGTGGACGACAGTTCATCTCAAAGAGAGCTAAGAGCACGATATCTAGTGGAATGGCATAGGAAGTTTACATTGGCAGTCTCTTGTATTTTATTATTTTTCATAGGAGCACCACTCGGGGCTATTATTAAAAAAGGTGGGTTTGGACTCCCATTGGTAGTATCACTATTACTCTTTATCCTGTATTACGTAGTCACTATTTTTGGCGAAAAACTAGCAAAACAAGGAGTATTACCTCCAGTCTTAGGTATGTGGCTTGCACTAATGCTGTTTTTCCCTCTAGCCATCTTCCTCACGTATAAGGCGAGTAGAGATTCCCAATTGTTTAATGCTGATGCTTACAAAAAGATAATCCGTGTACTTACTCCATACTGGGCTAAGGGATATTTGAATAAAAAATGAAAATACTCCAAGTATCAAACAGAGTTCCTTGGCCGCTAAATGAGGGTGGTACTATTGGTATATACAATTATACAAGAGCATATCATGAGCTAGGCTTAGAAGTCACACTCTATTGCCTAGATGGAATAAAGCACCATACTCCTCTAGCTGAAGCTACCACAGAACTGAGTAAGTACGCGAAGATCCTCATTCATCCCATAGACACAGACATTAACAGTGAAGAAGCTATAAGACACCTACTCCGAAATGAATCATATAACGTGAGCAGATTTTACAATACTGTTTTTGATAATGAGCTAAGGGCCCTTCTCAAAAAAGAAACCTTTGACATTATCCAATTAGAAGGGACGTTTACTGGACCATATATAGATACTATAAAAGCCAACCATACAGGAGCAATCGCCCTTAGAATGCACAATGTAGAGTATGAGATATGGGAACGACTATCAGCAAATGAGAGAAATCCAATCAAAAAAATATATCTACGTATTTTAGCCAAACAGTTAAAGCACTATGAGACTAAATTATTGCCAAAAGTAGATACAATAGTTACCGTAACTGATGATGATGCTCTGAAATTTAAAGCCCTCCATCCTACTGGCAACTATCTCACCATCCCAGCAGGTATAGATTTAGATACTTGGAAGTACAGCCCAAGCCAAGACTACACGAAGTGGTATCACATAGGGAGTATGCAGTGGCATGCTAATGCCGAAGCAGTTCAGTGGTACTTAGATGACATACATCCATTGTTACGAAAAGTAGATGAAAAATATAAACTATCTCTAGCTGGTAAAGGAATTGGTTCTCATTCATTTGGGGCTATTCCTTCACTGGAAGTAAATGACAATGTTCCTTCAGCTTTTGAATTTGTAAAGGAATGTGATGTCTGCGTAGTGCCTCTAAAAAGTGGCAGCGGTATAAGACTTAAAATACTAGAAGCTATGGCCGCTGGTAAGCTCGTAGTGTCTACCACCGTAGGTGCCCAAGGTATAGACTACACAGATGGAATTAATCTACTGATTGCAGATAGGCCAGACGAATACTTGGCTATTTACAAAAGATTGATGAATGGAGAAATAGACACTGCGACTATCGTGAAAAATGCTCGTAAACTAGTAGAGGAAAATTACTCTACTGATGCTTTAGCCAAAAAACAGCTAGAACATTATACCTCTTTGCTCCAATAAGGGGCAAAAAAAAGCGTTCGTCAAATGACGAACGCTTTTTTAAATGGCCAAATAAAATAACTACCTATACTAATTTTTCGGAATTGAGTCGAGCTATTTCTGTCTCTTGAAGAAGTTATATATTGAGCACATTGAGTTTATCTTCAAGTGATATAACTATTCCTATGACTCTCTATTCAAAAGGATTTTTATATTTGTATTGACACACGAAGGAATAAGTAGTTACATTTATAGCATCTAATCCGTTATTTCTATTATGTTCTATACCTCTAAACCTAGGGTTGCGTTTGCAACTTTAATGTGACAAAAAACGAGTAATGAAAAAAATAAATATTTTTACAGCAGCTATTATTTGTATCCTTTTGCAATCATTCTCGATAAGCAATAGAACATACCAAACCGAATGCGTTAGCATCGAAACCGATGGGTATGTAACCATCAAAATTTGGGACAGTAGAAAAGGTGCTAGATACAAACCGAAACGAGCAAGAAAAGATGCCGTTAATGCAATCTTATTTTCTGGCATTGCTGGCGGAAACGGCTGTACCACACAGCCCCCCATTCTTAATAAAGCCGAAGAACAAGAAAAATTTAAGAGTATCGAAAAATCATTTTTTGCTCGTAGAGGGAAATGGTTAACGTACACCCAGAGTTCGGCTACTGAAACATCCTTGCCTGCGAAACTCGGAGTAAAAAACTGGAAGGTATATCAGGTTTCTATTTCTAAAAAAGAATTAAGAAAATTCCTTGAAGAACAAAAAATTATTAAGGCATTAAATACAGGATTTTAATTATGAAAAAGATAAAACTACTTTTATCAAGCATCGCATTTATGGCAATTACTATAAATGGATTTGGTCAAGCAAAAAAGCCAACATTGATGATTTTACCAAGTGATAACTGGTGCGAACAACGCATTTTTATGACTGAATTTGATAACCAAGGCACCAAACAAAAAGTACCGAATTATAAACAAGCCTTTCAGGAGGATACTGAGCTAGGGCAAGTGATTAGTAAAATTGGTTCGTTTATGATTGATAGAGGATTCCCATTAAAAGATGCTGAACAAGAATTGAAAGCTATTGAAGTGAGAAATGCAGAAGATAATATGACGACGAGTACAGCCTCTGGTTCTTCAATTTCTGAAAGTCCTTTAGATAAATTAAAGAACAGAGCCAAAGCGGATATCATTATTCAAATATGGTGGAAGGTTTCCAAAACTGATAATGGCAAAGTAGTTTCTTTTGTTTTAGAAGCGTTTGATGCATACACAAGTAAACGAATTGCTTCATCTACTGGTAATGGAGCTCCTAATAATACAGATATTGTACCTGTGTTGTTGCAAAATGCTATTCTTTCCAACATGGATCCCTTTGCAGCTCAATTACAAGCTCATTTTGATGATATGTTTAATAATGGCAGAGAAATCATTTTGACCGTTAAAAAATGGAACAGTTGGGAAAATAATATGGAAACTGAAATAGACGGAAAAGAAATCACTGATTATGTAAACGAATGGATGCAGAAAAATACAGTGCAGGGTAAATTTAGTATGGCCGATGCATCCGAAAATATTATCCGTTTCGACCAAGTTAGAATTCCATTATACGATTTAAATAACAATGCAATGGATGCACGAAATTTTGCCAAAGGATTGCGAAAATATTTAAAGGCAGCCCCATTTAATTTCGAAGTAAAACTAATGACGCGTGGACTAGGTGAAGTAATCCTAGTATTGGGTGAAAAATAAAAAATTATGAAAAAAGTATTTCTATTTCTTTGCATTTTCACTATTGCTATAGGCAGCAGTGCCCAAGTGAAATTAGATGATTTTGGCAGGATAATTCTAAACACTTATTTGCCCGATAATATAGCGGTGCCTTCTGAGGCACAAGGTTTACTTACAACAAAACTGAACCAAATTGCCAGCAACAATGGTATGGGTGGTAGCCAGGCAAATCCTCGTTTTATTATTACCGCTAATGTAAATGTGGGCACAAAAGACATTGTTGCCGGTCCTCCGCAAATGATTGCCCAAAATATCGACATCACTCTTTTTGTTGGCGATGCATTAACTAATACCATTTTCTCCAATGTAACACTCAGTTTAAAAGGTGTAGGTACCAATGAAAATAAAGCTTTTATAGAGGCCTTCAGAACCCTTAATCCCAAAAACAAAGAGGTGGCGGCTTTTTTAGAAGAAGGCAAAAAGAAAATTATAGATTACTACGCTACACAATGCGATTTTATTTTAAAAGAAGCGAATACACTGGCTGAGCAATATAAGTTTGAAGAAGCAATTTATAAATTGATGATAGTTCCCGAAACCTCTAAAGACTGTTATTTTAAAAGTAAGGATGCAGCAACCGCAATTTTTAAATTGAAAATTGAAAGCGATTGCATCGAAAAACTGAAACAGGCAAAATTAATATGGGCTTCAGAAAACAATGAAAACGGAGCAATAAAAGCATCGGAAATTATGACTACAATTATTCCATCGGATAATTGCAAAGCTGAAATAAGTAAGCTCTCAGATGAAATAAAAAAGAAACTGCAAGCAGACCAAAAAAAGAAATATGATTTTGATATGCTTGAAATGCAGAAGCATTACGACACCGAACAAAAAAGATTAGATTCAGAAAAAGAAATCGCCATAGAATACTTTCGTAACCAACCCAAAGCAGTCACTTATAACAATATTTATTGGAGATAACAATGGACTATTTCAAAGGTACAAAAACTCAAATTTCACCGTGCATTGCGGCAAAAGTAAGGTATGCACTAAGCCTTAATAGGAACAAACCTTCGAACACTAAAAAATGTAGTTATGCTTATTGGCTAAAAGTAATTGAGACATTTTCTCATAGATATGATGTTGCGGCTAATGTAACCGAAGAAGCAAAAAAGAAATACAAATCATTAATCAAATAAACTATGAAACAACTCCTCTTCCTACTAACACTAGCATTTACATTCACTGCAAATGCCCAAGATGATAAAACCCTAACCCTTGTTGTAAGCGGACAAGGCAAAACCCAAGACGAAGCCAAACAAGTTGCATTGCGAAGTACTATAGAGCAAGCATTCGGCACTTTTATTTCATCTAAAACGAAAATACTAAACGATAATTTAGGTATTCAAAAAATAAACGAAGATGCTGAAATTATAGCAATAAATAATTCAATCGAAATACTTAAGCAATCAACTGATTATGAATAGATTATTGGAAGCACTCAACAACTGCAAGAAAACGAAAAATTCCTTTTTCCTATAGAAGTCGTTGCCAAATGGAATAAACAGCGAATAATTTTGGAGGAGTATTTTTTAAGTACCTTAAAAGCAATTTCTATGTCAGAAAACAATGTTAGTTCATATATAAACTTAAATAAATCTGTTTGTAAATTTCATATAGTTAAAAGCTCACTTGGTGATATAGATCCAATCAACAAATACTTTGGTGCTATGGGTCCAAATAATAGCTATTTAAACTTCAGAAGTATTAAATCACTTCAAATTTTTAAAATCGAAAAGGTATATTAAAGTTATGAAAATGCATCCTTGGTTAGAAAAATATCCAATTCATCCTGAATCTAAATATCTAATAATTGGAACTCACCCACCTATGCCATACTGTGGTAAATTGGAATTCTATTATGGGAATATGAGTGAGTTTTGGAAGATTTTGGATTTGGTTTATCCCGGCAATATGCTTTACCCCAATGGTTGTCCAAAGAGTCAGGACATTAAGGGTTTTCTTGCGAAGAACAAAATATCTATCACTGATATAGTCTATAAAACTAATGTAGATAAATTCAGCATCGATAAGGCTATGGGCAAAGTAAATAAAGAAGATTTAAACCCTTTTTTATTAGGTTGGTTAATAAACAGCAATATACATACAATATATTTTACAAGTTTTGGTGGGAGTAACTCCGCAAAAAATTTGTTTAGAAAGTGGTATCGGGATACTTATAATAAAGCATGTAAACTAACAAATGAGCATGTTAATGAAATAGAAATTGAGGGACGAATTGTTAAAATAATTGACTTGTTTTCTCCTTCTCCTTCAGGTCGCAGAGGGTTGCCTAAATCCAAAAAATTCATAGAGTGGAGCAAAATGAATACTAACAAAAAGGATTACGATGGATTTAGATTATATTGGTATAAAAAACACCTTCCTAAAATAAATTTATGAAAAATTATATAACAATATTAATTATTTTACTATCGCTAAATTCTTCAGCCCAATCCTTCAACGATGATAAAACCGCCATGGTCAATTATGTTAAGCGGTTATACAATTCGTCTTCTTTTGAGGGGGCTAAAACAATTGAAGGAGACGATGCTAAATATTATGTCGTTGCCATTACGTTAAACAATTTGCAGCCTGATTCTACGGAGCAAAATAATAGAATTGCATTAACAAAAGCACAAGTGGCGGCACAGATAACTTTTGCAGAACCTTGTGTTAAATTTGAAATGATAAGCCTTATGGAAAACCGTAGCGACCATAAAACAACTTTTCTTTTTCTTTGCGAAACATTGAGCGAATTCGTTAAAAATACATACAACAAGAAACCTTTTGATGGCTCAAAAATAGTAGCAGCCCCCAATAACAAATATTTTATTGCTGTTATTACGCTCGATAATTCTAAATACGCTGCTGTTAGCTCCAGAGATAAGGTTGCTCAAATGAAAGCAAAGCAACAAGCGAATACCATGTTTAATGGATCTACTATTAGTTCGGAATCTATCTTGAGGACTGATGAAACCGACAAATCAACAGAAGTTACATTAACTGAAATTATTCGCGAACAATCAATGGGTTTTGTAAATGGCATTGAATTTTTAACGAGTTTTGAATCACTTGGTAATAAAACCACTTACATATATTATAAAACAATAACAAAATAAAAAACATGAAATATAAAATACAAATCCTTTTAGTGCTATGTGCATTTGCCATTTGTACAACTGCAAACGCACAAGACGACGACAAAAATATTTCTATCACCGTAAGTGGCAGCGGTAAAACTTTAGATGATGCAAAGCAATCGGCTCTAAGAAGTGCCATAGAGCAAGCCTACGGTTCATTTATCTCTACCAAAACTGAAATTTTAAACGACCAGGTAGTAGCCGATCAAATGGCTTCTGTGTCCAGTGGTAACATTAAATCGTATACTATACTATACTCAACGAGTCGCAATTACCTGACGGCACTTGGGGAGTTACCTTAAAGGCATTGGTGTCCATCAGTAAATTGACAAGTTTTGTAGAAGCAAAAGGTATCGCCATTGAAATTAAAGGTGGCATGTTTGCGGCTAATATCAAACAACAATTACTAAACGAGCAAGGTGAAATAAAAGCCGTTTGCGAAATGGTGGGTTTGCTGCACGAACCTATGCAGATTTCATTTGATTATGTGATTAAAAGTAGCGAGCCGAAAAGTATGGATGCCGAAAGTAAGAACTGGAGAATTCCGTTGGTTGTAACTGCAACTACCAATAAAAATATGGATTTCTGTGCCAATTATTGCATTAAAACATTGGCAGCACTAAGTCTATCAGCACCAGAAGTAAAAAGGTATAAAACTTTGAATAAAGTAGTGTTGCCTTTTACTATAGAGTATAATGGCCAAAAAAAAACTTTTTACCTTAGAAAATGGAGATCTATTGAGGCCTTAAAGACTTTAGGTAACCAATGGGAATTTTATGTGAGGGGGTTTGCAGTTCAGAGTGGGATGGATCAATCTGAAAATAATGGCAAGGGAAGGTTGCACGAATTTTTTGGTGGGCAGGATGGTTATTTTACATTTTTAACTGCGGGCAAAGAAGCAGGCACTTTTGGTTGGAGCGATAAAAGAACCTTAGCTCAAATAGAGCAAATGACTGGCTATAGTGTAAAGCCATTAGGTCTACGTTCTCAATTTAAGCTTGGTGGCATAGTGGTGTACGAAAAAGATGGACATGGTTTAGTAGCGGCATTAATAGATTTAGGCAATATGGAGTGGGATGCTGCGAAAATAGCGTGCGATGATTTGGTATTGAACGGATATGATGACTGGCACTTGCCAACTAAGGAAGAACTAAAGGCACTTTATGTAAATTTAGGAACCAGAGGCATTGGTGGGACTTGGAAGAATATTTTGTTTTGGAGTTCCAGCGAAATAGAAATACACAATACTCTTCAGGCATGTACACTATATGTAACCATGAACCAGTACGGCCGCTACGCTGGCGAAGAGGACTCGAGACAAAAGTACAAAGAATATTCGGTGCGTGCGGTTCGGGCTTTTTAACAATTTTCAATAATACCGCGGAGCGGTCTAATTTTGCTATGCGTGAGTGTACAAGCAAGCTGGCTTCAATGTTACCAAATGACGACATAATATCAATGAAAGCAATTTTTTTTTGAGATTTCAGTAATTGCATTCTATTTTTATTTATCCGTCATCTCAAGCTGTTGAAAGTCCAATGGATATACAAACAAGGAGTAGTTTGGAGCACTACAGCTCTTGCCAAAAAGCAACTAGACCAGTATAGCTCTCTGCTCAAATAAGGAGAAAAAAAAAGCGTCCGTCAAATGACGAACGCTTAGTTCTATTAATTTAATGTAGCATCTAATCTACAGTGATTTCCTTAATCTTACCATAACCTAGGTTATTTAGTCCATCTCTTACTTTATAAGCGTGCCCCACTACTATTATTACCATATTATCTGGCTTAAGCTGAGATTTTGCTACTTCGTTAATATCTGCAACACTCATACCATTGATCATAGAAGCTTGCTCAGAGGTGTAATCACTAGGGAGATTGTACCCTATAATGTTACTTAAAAAGTTTAGTTTATCAAATGGAGTTTCATAGTCTAATGCTTCACTTAAGGTCATCGAACTTTTAGTGAATTTCAATTCTTCTTCTGTAACACCATCATTTACGAATCCATTAATTTCGCTCATTACTTCCCGTATAGCACTATCAGTAGCTTCTTTCTTAAATTCTCCAGAGAACCTAAAAACGCCATAATGCTTGTTTCCTGAAAATCCAGATCTTGCTCCATACGTCCATCCTTTATCCTCTCTTAGGTTCAAATTAATTCTACTATTAAACGCACCACCTAAAGAGTAATTCATCACTTTGGACTTAAAGTTATCGCCTTTGTAGTCATACTTAGATGAGGGATGTCCTGCCAATATAGTAGACTGCGAAGCATACGGTTTATCCACCAGATAAACTATAGTCTCACTTGGCATTTTAAGCTCAGGAACTACAGGTATAGTAACTTGCTTATTTTCCCAATCCTTCAAGAAAGCAAGTTTACTCATAGCATCTGCTTGAGTAATATCACCAGATACTATAAGTGTACTTATATTTGGTGAGTAATAGCTAGTATAAAATGATTTTACATCCTCTAAGTCCAGC
>Ga0306865_1000230_pt1 | contig 28822 bp, 28 predicted proteins | sample AntRauTorckE5431_FD_190441 | JGI IMG/M metagenome (GOLD analysis project Ga0306865, IMG submission 190441) | Saline lake microbial communities from Rauer Islands, Antarctica - Metagenome Torckler E5 #431 (v2) (version 2) | ecosystem: Environmental > Aquatic > Non-marine Saline and Alkaline >... | reverse complement strand
GTCTGCAACATTCTGAACCGCCGTAATCTCAAAATGCTCTAGCAGTTTTAAAGGCAATATTTGCCCGATTAATACATCACTTATCACACTACAAAACTAACTACTCCCCGTAAATTTCATGTGAGCCCAAATATGTCGTCTGATACATTTATAAAACATACCCTTTTAGGGTAATTTTAGGTGTAAAATAGATTAATCATAAAATGCATCAATTAAATAGATTCTCTAATCATCATAAATTAAAAAGGATAGTAAGACCTATAATAAAATTTGTGTAATTCCCTTTAAGAGAATAATTTCCCTTTGAGCTTATTTCATCACTACTAATAAACCCATAACCTATTCCCATGTAGAAAACTTCAACTAAACGTAAGGTTACCGCTCCGCCATATATATTGCCATCTTCATATTTGACATCTGCTCTGTTATCTTGGATACTTGTTGTAGATCCAATAGTGAATTCCTCTTCAATACCGACGAAGATGTTTTATTATCCGGTAATGGATAGCTATACTGAAATATGAATAGAAGGCATAATGTAAGTTTGGACAGCGTTTTATGTGTAAGGAGCGAGTCAAAGATTTTCCATCATTTCCCAAATATCATTGAGGTAGAGTAGCGGAACCTGCGACTCATCTGGACTATCCCCCATTCTGATTATGACTAACCCATTTGACGGTGAGATACTTATATACTGGCCATTTTTACCAACGGCAGAGTAGACATCTTCAGGAGCATTAGGCAGAAACATGCCTGAGAAGTTTATTTGTGATTGAGGGAGACGATACGATTCACTGCCATTGAGCCACCATAGGTATCCATACGCTTTGTTTATCTGCTGTGAGGTAGTGATAGATGCATTTATAAATTGTTTATTGAGTAGTTGATTGCCAGCCCAAACTCCCTCATTTTGAATCAATAGACCAAATCGTGCTGCAGACCGAGCGTTACTTAAATACAAGTGCAGTGCTTCATTCCATCGCCAGTAGCCGGTCATACCTATTTTGTTTTGTAGTACGGTATTGAAATACGTATTATAGTCCTGACCAGTAGCATTTACCATTACACGTTCGAGTAAGGTATACGTTGCATTGTGGTACGCCCAGTGTGTGCCAGCATCTGCCATGTAAACTAGGCTCGCTGCTGATGTATCATCAGCTCGCACGTCATCTAGTCCTGAGGTCATAGTCAGTTGATGCCAAACGGTGATTTTGTCTTGTTGTTTTTTGGTAAGGCTGGTCCAGTTTTCGCCTAAGTGTTTTGAGGTTTTGTCAGACAAATTAAGATGCCCTTCTTCTTCCGCCTTGCCTATGGTAAATCCTGTTAGTGCTTTAGCAGCAGAAGCCCAATACCAAAGTTTATCTACATCGAAGTCATCCGTACCTAGTAAGGTTTTACCCCAGTATTTTTCCAATACAATTTTACCATCTTTGAGAACTATGAATGCACGAGTACCATTGGTTTGGAGATTTGTATAGAGTGAAATTATACTGTCTGTATTCCATCCTAGGCTAGATGCTGAGGTAGTTTCCCAGCCACCAGTAGTAGGTGGAAAGTACATATTGGTAGAATCCGCTAAGATAGGGTTAACTGGAGTAGTCGGTGCACTATCGTCCTGGCATGACATAAGGAAAACAAGTATCCCTGAAAGGAGTAGCATCTTTTTCATTTATATAAAGTTACATAAATCAGTTTCAACAAATTGTGATTGGTTGAAACTGATTTTCTAAAATAAATTAAGCTAGGCCATTGCCAGACTTAACATGTATGTCTCGCTGTGGGAAAGGGATCTGAATATTATTCTCGCGAAATGCGTGATCTATCATAAACCGAATATCACTTTTTGTCTGTTCAATAATAAAGAGTTGATTACTCCAAAATATTAATTCGAAGTCAAGGCTAGATTCGCCAAAATCCTTAAACAGGATAATTGGAGAAGGGTTTGTGATGACCTTATTGTGTTTCCAAGCTGTTTCAGAAAGAAGTTTCTCAACTAATTTCACATCACTACCATAAGCCACACCTACTTTTATACTAAAACGTGTAGCTGTATCATTTGAACTCCAATTAATGAGGTTTTCACTGACCAGTTTATGGTTGGGAATAATCATTGCTATGCCATCACGCGTAGCCACCTTGGAAGTACGCAGCCCAATCTCTGATACTCGGGCAAGAATATTGTCTACTTCTACCACATCGTTCACTCGTATGGAGGGTTCTATCAATAAAATTAGACCAGAGATAATGTCATTGGCTATCTGCTGAAGACCTAGTCCGATACCGATTAATAACGGTGCTAGAAATACGAAAACCTCTGCTTTGACACTGAGTGATACGAGTGCGATAGTGACGAATACTACTATGAGTATGTACTTAGTGATGCGGATGACAGCAAATTGACGACCTGTATCTAGTCTTCCTGCTGTGACAGCCTTACGGCTTAGCTTTTTTACCCATCGATAGGTGAACCAGATGATTACTCCAGATAATACGATGTATAAGACACTGTTTACAGTGACCACAGCGTTTTCACCAAACTCCCATATTTCACTATTTAAAATTTCTTTCATTAATCGGTCACGTAGGATTTGTTATATACTAGTGCAAAGTAATCACTCCCTAAGTCTAAATAGCCATACTCGTAGCAGAAGAAATAAGTCTTCTCTGCCTTAGTAGTATATGTGTTGGTAAAGTACTCAAAGCTAAAACCTAGTTTAGCTAATTCTTTTTTAGTGACTTTTATGGATTTATCTTTTGGTGTGAGCTCTTCCAGAATGTTTCGGTTCTGCTTGATAAGGCGATTTACCTTTCGGATGTAATTATTAGAAGTACTGTTTTGGGTATTATTAAACTCGTTACGGCATTGATTATCGCAGAATTTTTTATCTGCTCTACCTATTACATCTTTACCACAGTGCAAGCATTCTTTCGGCTCCATGCAGCAAAGATATAATAAAATGAATGGACTATGAATTCAGACTAGGAGTGGGATTGCCATTATGAAGGTCAGCATGTTCCTATAATTAGCAGTTGGATATAGTGTAGGAGTTTGTTTTATTTTGAGAGGAATGGGAGGACTGCAGTAATAGTGAAAAGAATGAAGAATGGATTCTTAGGTAAGGGATCGTATACTATAAAATTGAAGTACTGCTTTTTTAGCTCAGTTAAAATAGATGTAGCTGAATAGTGGATGCAGATTTATATACTGCGGTATTTAGTGGCTTTGGTGTGATGGCTAAGCCATATTGTTTCTTAGCTAAGCGTACTTGCTCATTTATGGATACTGCTACGGTACCTATGCCTCGCATTCGCTCGCCAAAGTTGCTTCTGCCTAATTTATCACCTTGTATAGCAGAGATAAGATTCATTACACGGGTTGCTTTTAGTGGAAATATTTTCTGTATCCAGTCTTCAAAAAGTAAAGCTATAACTCCATTGAGTCTCACCATCGTATGACCGAGCGATGAAGCTCCTGCTTTACTCACAGCTGCACAGATGTCAAATATCTCGTCACTATTAAGGCCAGGGATAATAGGAGCAAGCATCACGTGTACTGGAATATTGTGCTCACTGAGTTTGGTAATAGTCTGTAGTCTTTTTTTAGCACTGGAAGTATGTGGCTCCATAGCTTTGCGGAGTTGCTCATCTAATGTAGTGATGGAGATATGTACTTGCACTAAGTTTTTAGCTGCTAGCTTCTCTAGGATGTCTATATCTCTGCATACCAAAGCATTTTTAGTGATGATGCCAACTGGTTGGTTATGATCTAGGCAGACTTGTAGCAGTTTACGGGTGATCTCATATTTTAGCTCGGCTGGCTGATAACAGTCTGTATCACCGCTGAGCATAATAGGTTGGCCATTCCAAGAACGGCTTTTTAGTTTTTTGATAAGAAGTTCAGGGGCATTTTCTTTAATTAATATTTTTTTTTCAAAGGCACTATCAGCATTATATCCCCAGTATTCGTGAGTGATACGAGCATAGCAGTATACACATCCATGCTCACATCCTTGGTAAGGATTCATACTCCAGTCTGAGGGAATGTCTGGACTGTCTACCTTATTGACTAAAGTCGTCGGATATATAGCGGTGTAAGAAGTTTGATTGGTATCAGCAATGAATTCCTTATCAAAACAAGAACCACCCGACAAGTCTTTACTACCTAGTTTTTTGTAAGAGTTGTATGAATTCACTAAGGTGTCTCGGGCAGTACTTTCTTGTTGCATGACAATATTGTTATCTAAATCGTTGATCACAGTATAGACTAAATATCTGGTAATTGTAAATTTTTATGGATACACCTTGGTTAATTAATGAACTTTTGTGGAACGCATACAGGTACTTGAAAATTTAATTAAAGTTAGTATAGCTATTTACGCTAGATAATAGCTCAGTCTTCTTAGGTTAGTTGCCGAAGTGTAGGTTATCTACGAGTACCGTAGAGACAGCAAAAGCACTGCTAGCGTCTTTTGGATTCCATAGTGCAAAAGGGATAGAAATCTGCGAAAGATCTAGTCCATCAAAATCTGCAAGAGGAATACGATATTCCATAAATCCTTGGCTTATGTCAGTACTGGTATAGTCAGTCAGGTATACGGTAGCATCCGTAGACGAGCTTTCTAGTTTTAGTTCTGCATCTGCTATGGGAGTACTTGGCTTCAGCGAAAAGTAAAGGTATGTAAAACTGCTCATATCTTTAGGTCCTGCCAGTTCGAGGTATGCTCCTCCCCAGTTTCCTCCTGGAAAATCTAATACTAGGCTTTTGTCACCATCTATGGCGTCATCAGACTCAGATACGGCAGGTTCACCACCAGCACCATATACTACTACCACAGCTTCTCCTAGTCCATCGAAACCGTCTTGGATAGCATTAGCTGCTATATCAGGGTCTATAATCTGACCAAGGGTCTCTTCTTCTATATTTAAAGTAGGAGTATCCGGAGCGGTAAAATCGTCTTTGGAGTACACACGTACATAGTCTACGTTCATGCTTTGAGGGAATGTGGTGTTTAAGTCTGGAGAGCCTGGCCAGTTTCCGCCTACAGCTACATTCATGACGAGATAGAAGCTTCTTAAAAATTCTTTCATATCGGCTTCTATTGGCATTCGCTTAAACTCTACACCATCTATACTAAAAGCAAGTGCCTCTGGAGTCCAGTCTAGAGAGTACACGTGATAGGCGTCTGCATATGTACCACTGCTGAGCGTGTTACTTCCTTGCAGTTGACCGTGTTTCTTTTCGCTATTGGTATAGTGGAGTGTACTGTACATCTTATTAGGCTCATTGCCTAGTATTTCTACTATATCTATTTCACCACACCCAGGCCAGTCTATTTGGCCTTTGTTATCTCCTAGCATCCAGATGGCTGGCCAAAGCCCTTTTCCAGACGGCATTTTTGCCTTCACGTCTATACGCCCAAAATGCATGCTGAATAGCTTATTTGTAGTCAGTTTGGCAGAAGAATAACCTCCAGCAGCATCAGCTGTTGCTCTTAGATATAATGAGGAGATATCTCCATCCGTTTCTATACCAGAGTTTTGTTGCTGAGTAGTATAGAGTTGCAGCTCACTATTTCCCCAGCCAGCAGGCAATCCATATGCAGTCCCATCTCCGATCTCATATACCCAGTCGCTTAAGTTCACAGCTCCTTCATTGAACTCGTCAGACCATATAAGCGAGTAGCCCTCCAGTCCATCAGTAAGTGTACTTGGCTGCTCCACTGGATCTTCTTTACACGAAGTGACGGCCAGAAGTAGAGTGGTGATGAGTAGGATGTTTTGTATTTTATTCATGGTATATTTTTGAGTTTATATGGAGATTGCTTGTAAGGCAAATCTAAACAAAATGTTGTTTTTATAATTTAATTGAATTGTCAAATTTTACAAACGGAGCTACTCTAGTTATGAATTACTTCTAGCACTTTGCCGAAGTGATAAAAAAGTCAATATTAAAGTGTAAGTTTCTTAATATCAGCGTATTATATACTAGGCTACACCGTCATTTTGAATCTTAGCATCCACATCCTCTTTCTCATACAAGTTGTGAATGATTAAAATCACATACCCGAAGAGAACCGCTCCGATTATCAGTAGATTATTCACTATTCCTTCAGACAAAAAGGAGATCTTAATCAATATAGTAGAGATCACAAATCCTGAGTTCCGGATGATTTTATGAAATTTGTCCGAGTAAAAGAAAGAAAAGAGCAGCAATAGCACATCTATTATTATCAAAACAGAGAAAAACTCGTCAAAGAAAATATTATTAATCTTTTTAAACTCTAGAATTCCATTTGAGTAATTACTGTACGCCGCAGTGCCCCAATGTGTAAGTGTATAAAACGCTAAAACAACTAAAATAGGCACCAATAGAGCAGCTAGAAACTGTTTTAGGGCGATGAATTTTTTAATGTTTACACCTTCTTTGGTAGGGCTATCTATTATCTTGTAATCTTTAGTTTGTATATTTCTATAAAACAGAAATATCAGAAAAAAGAGGATTAAAGAGGTGAGTACATCAAAAGTGAACCTCAAGTCATTCTTGTCTTGAAACCACTCTGAGGTAAGCTCTACATAGGCTATATCTTTAAAAATACGCCGGATTACGATGAGTGTGATTATCTCATACTGTTTGCCTATATATACGGTGATAGATTTAGGTAAAAAATAAATAAGTAAATACACTTCATATATAAGGATGAAAGAAAACGGAGTGTAAATAGCTGCAATTGGGTTCTTAAAAAACTTTTGCTCTAACTCTATGATTCCTTGTGTATTAAGTAAGATTAGAAAAAGATGAATCAGGTAACTGAGTATAGCAATTATTAGTATAGTTTTTTCTATACGATCTTTTACTTTGGATGATAATAAAATATCAATACTACGTTTTACAATATTCAGGTTAGTCATTCATTTTGGCTTAGTTTATGTTCTGATAGGTGTATAAAACAAGATGGGTAATATACGTTAAATCATATTATTAACACCAAACTGAATTTTTAAGTTTTGTGACGAGTCAAAATAATACGTTGATGCTATGGTATCGCTTTGGTAAATGGGGAAGCTAGAGCCAAAGTCTTGAAACAAATAAATGATCAATTAAGAGAAACCAAAGACACTGGATATCGGGGTCCAGAAATTTCCGATAATGGAGGCATTCAGTTCTAGTGTATCTTTCGTTATTGTAAGTTGCATTTGCCATTCCGATTCTAGCTCCGCCAGTTTCTTTTATTTCATCCATAACCTTCATAATGCATTAGCTAAAGCGTGTATCTGAGAGTTTGCATTTTGTCAAATGTACTTTTTTTTAGCTAAAGAAATTACATTTGACATCACACCATACAGACAGGAGGAAAAGGCGTTTGTAAGAGTTTGCAAGGTGTTAGAAAGATGAAATGACTGCTGTACGGAACAGAGATTAAGTAATAGCTACCCTTTCAACTCTTTCCAGAAAGTCTTAAAACCATTTTTGGTGAGCATTTTCTTAAATTCTTGCCATAGGGTAGTCTTCTCTGGTGGAGTATGCGTTAGTTTTTGGTAGTCTTCTGGAGCACGGGAGTCTATTGTTTTCACACCCAGCAGATCATCGCTGTACTTGAAGCGTTCTCTAGATCTAGAAGTGAAACCTAGTTTTTGCTCTGCCAGACCGAGATTATTGAGTGTAATTGCATCCTCAGGATCTAGCTCTAGAGCCTTGGTGTAGTCTGCTACACTTCCTTCGGTATCACCAGTTTTATCCTTGATGTATGCACGGCAGCTGTAGAAGTATGGATTATCTGATTCCATCTCTATAGCATAGTCAAAATCTTGGATAGCGTGTTTAAATCTTAGGTTAAATTTACATACGCCACGTTCTACATAGTATTCTGCTGCGTCTGGGTATTGACCTATAAGACTGGTCCATATCTCCATGGCTTCATCCCATTGCTTCGTCTTTTGATAAGCAAAGGCTAAAGTAGGAGAAGGTTTCCCTTTTCGAAACTGCTTGATAATTTCTTCAAACTTGCCTGAATCGTATAATTCTTGGATATCCATATTAGTTAAACAGATAAGGGCTAAAAATGATTGCACCGAGTATCACAGAAAAAAAAGCACAGATAAGCACGAAGCCAGCACTGATGTCTTTTATAGCTTTGATAGCCTCATCTTGGTCTGTAGTGATGCGATTACACACTTGCTCTATGGCGGTATTTATCATCTCAGCCACTATCACCAGAGTGATGGCTAGTGAGAGCCAGAGCCAGTCAGTTTTACCTACGCCTAAGTAGACTCCCAGAATAACTGTGGCTATAGCAGCGAGCAGATGTATTCTTCCGTTTCGCTCGGTTTTAAAAAAGGTATAAATACCCTGAAATGCATACTTGAATGAATTGATTTGTTTGCCAACTGACATAGAACAAACGTAAGGATATATTAGGACTTATATTCGTGCCTTGATGAATAAGGTAGAAGAAATAGCGAAGTCTCTGTGGGATGCACATACTCAGAAAAGTACCATAGCACCCATCCGTGAGCACATAGGTGAAACAGACTTAGATACTGCCTATGCCATCCAGCAGGTAAACACAGACCGAAGGGTAGCAAATGGGGAAGTGATCAAAGGTAAAAAAATTGGTCTTACTTCATTTGTTGTACAGGAGCAGCTGGGCGTGGATCAGCCAGATTATGGGATACTTTTTGACACTATGGAAGTGAAGGACGGCAAACTAGCTTTCTCAGAACTGGTACAGCCTAAGGCGGAAGCAGAAATAGCATTTGTACTGGGAGAAGACTTAGAAGGCGATTTTAACATCACAGACCTCATAGAGGCTATAGATTATGCTACTGTGAGTATAGAGATAGTGGGCAGCAGAGTGGCTGACTGGAATATCAGGATAACAGATACTATAGCGGATAATGCCAGTGCTAGTCACTACATTCTCGGCGATGCGAAGGTGTCCATAGATGATGTAGACTTAGTGGGCTGCCAAATGACTATGACTAAAAACGGCGAAATAGCATCGGAAGGTACTGGGGAAGCATGTATGGATAATCCGCTGAATGCTGCTCTCTGGCTAGCACAGACTATGGCTAAGCAAGGTAGTCCGCTCAGGAAAGGAGAGGTTTTGCTCAGTGGAGCATTAGGGCCTATGGTACCCATTGAGAAGGGAGATATATTTGAAGCCACGATTGAGGGGCTAGGGAGTGTGAAATTGGAGATTCTGTAAGAACTCACTTCTGAAGTGAGTTCTTACAGAACTAAAAATGAATAAAATAATGAAACAAAAAGTAGCCATTATAGGTAGTGGAAACATCGGTACAGATCTGATGATAAAGATAATTCGGACGTCTGAGGTATTAGAGATGGGCTGTTTTGTAGGAGTAGACCCAGCAAGTGACGGACTTGCCAGAGCTCAGCGAATGGGTATAGAGACTTGTGCCACTGGCATAGACGGATTGATAGAAATGCCCATTTGGAAAGAGATAGATGTGGTGTTTGACGCTACATCAGCCAAAGCACATTTGTATAATTTTGGTAAGATGGAAGCATTCCCAGAAAAGAAAATGGTGGATTTGACTCCAGCTGCTATTGGGCCATATTTTGTGCCAGCTGTAAATGGAGATAGTAGTCTAAGTGAGAAACTAGGTTTGAATGTTGATTTATCCGCAAACGATAGAGTAAATGTAAACATGGTTACTTGCGGAGGCCAAGCCACTATTCCTATAGTAGCAGCAGTTAGCCGAGTAGCCAAAGTGCATTACGGTGAGATAGTAGCCAGTATAGCCAGCAAGAGTGCTGGGCCTGGTACCAGAGCTAATATAGATGAGTTCACAGAGACCACATCTGAAGCCATAGAAAAAGTAGGCGGAGCTACCAAAGGGAAAGCCATTATCATCTTAAATCCTGCAGAACCGCCCTTGGTAATGCGAGATACGGTGTTCACACTAAGTGAGCAAGCAGACAGGGAAGAGATTAGAGAAAGCATACACGCCATGGTAGCTGAGGTACAGAAATATGTGCCTGGATATACTCTGCATCAAGAAGTACAGTTTGACGATATTCCCGAAGATGAACCAGTATTCATTGAGGGAGTAGGATTTAAAAGTGGTTTAAAAACTACCGTACTTTTACAAGTAATAGGAGCGGGACACTACCTGCCAGAGTATGCAGGTAATCTAGATATAATGACCAGTGCAGCAATGGCTGTAGGGGAGAGGCTGATAAAAAAATAAGATTAAGTCAAAGATTAAGTTTACAAAAAGATTCAGGATAAGAATGAGTAAAAAATTTGATTTGGAAGAACGGTTTATAGTATTTGCAGCAGATGTTATGGATTTCGCTGAAACATTACCGCGAAATTTCTCAAATGACTATCTTGCTAATCAGATAATTCGTTCTGCGGGTAGTTCCGCTTTAAACTTTGGAGAAATGCAAGGTTCAGGAACGGATAAAGATTATGTAAATAAAGGAAGAATTGCATTCAAAGAATTAAAAGAAACTCAGATAAATTTCAGAATAATGGAACGAAGAAATTTGGGAAGTCATGATAAGAGAGATAAGTTATTAGACGAAAATACTCAACTAATAAAAATATTAATTACGCTAATTAAGAATCGAAAAGGAGGGACTTAGTGGAAATTAGATTTAAATTTTAACTTAGAATTAAACTTATGGGAAAGATGTACATACAAGACGTAACTCTTCGAGACGGAATGCACGCCATACGTCATCAATACGGTAAAAAGCAACTAAAGGATTTAGCGATATCGCTAGATAAAGCCGGAGTAGATGCGATAGAAATTTCTCATGGAGATGGACTTAGCGGTGGTAGTTTTAACTACGGATTTGGTGCTCATACAGACTGGGATTGGCTAGAAGGTGTAGCTGAAGAGTTGAATCACGCGGTACTCACTACGTTATTACTCCCAGGAATTGGGACAATAGAAGATCTTAAAAAAGCGTATGATTTAGGCGTTCGATCGGTACGTGTGGCTACACACTGCACAGAAGCAGATGTAAGTAGACAGCATATAGAAGCTGCTAAAAAGCTAGGAATGGACGTAGGTGGTTTTCTTATGATGGCACATATGAATGCCCCTCAGAAACTTGCAGAGCAAGCTAAACTAATGGAAAGCTATGGAGCAGATTGTGTATACGTGACAGATAGTGCAGGAGCATTGCTCATGGATGACGTAGCTGATCGTATGAAGGCTTTTAAAGATACGCTGGACAGCAAGACCGAAGTTGGAATTCACTGCCATCATAACCTAAGTCTAGGCGTGGCTAATACTATAGTAGCTATGCAGCATGGAGCTACACGCTTAGATGCGTCACTAGCAGGGATGGGAGCAGGTGCAGGTAATTGTCCGCTCGAGGTACTCATAGCTGTGCTGGATAGAATGGGAGTAGAGCATAATTCAGATTTATATCAGCTAATGGACTTGGCTGATGATGTGATTCGTCCACTCCAGGAGAGACCTGTGCGTGTAGACAGGGAGACGCTTAGTCTCGGCTATGCCGGAGTGTATTCTAGTTTCTTACTTCATAGTGAGCGGGCAGCACAGAAGTATGGGCTCAATACGGCAGATATTTTACAAGAACTTGGCAAGCGAAAAATGGTAGGTGGACAAGAGGATATGATCGTAGACGTAGCACTAGATATGCTAAAAAACAAATAGGAAATATGAGTGTAGAGCAAGATTTAAGAGATAGAGGTAGCGATAGTTGTGAGATGTGCGGTGGCAAAGCTGGTTTATCAGTATATGCTGTAGCCCCGAAGGATTCCAGTGTGGCAGATAACTGTGTGATGACCTGTGAGACCTGTAACGAACAACTCCAAGATGTAGAAAAAGTAGATACCAATCACTGGAGATGTCTGAATGATAGCATGTGGGCAGAAGCCAATGCAGTGAAAGTAGTAGCCTGGCGGATGCTTACTCAGTTAAAAGAGGAAGGATGGCCAGCAGATCTTTTGGATATGATGTATATGGATGAAGAAACGACAGTTTGGGCTAAAGAAGGTGTGGAAGCCGCACCTTCTAGCGGAGTGGTCCATAGAGATAGTAATGGAGTACTATTAAATGTGGGAGACTCTGTGGTGCTGATCAAGGACCTTCCGGTAAAGGGCAGTAGTATGATCGCAAAAAGAGGGACGCCAGTAAGAAATATTCGCTTAGATCCAAATAATGAGACCTATATAGAAGGCAAGGTAGATGGACAGACTATCGTGATCATCACAGAGTATGTGAAGAAGACGTAGTCTATCGCCAGTAGGATAATAAATTATAAAAGCTGCTTCATTTTATATGAGGCAGCTTTTATATGCTATATCATAGGATTACTCTGTTCCTAGAGCTTCTAGTTCATCTTCTGGATTTTTAGGGTTTTGTCCATAGTCATTATTCTCAGCGTGACCTTCTGTAAAGAATAAAATCAGTAACCAAACCCAACCAATGATTATGAAGAAATATAAAAGCTGCATCCACCCACTCTTGCCTATATCGTGTAATCTTCTTGTTCCAATAGCAATTGAGGGAACAAAAAACGCAAGATTGAAGATATTGATCAATATCCCGTCTTCTCCCAAAGGGGTGTCTAATGCTAAGGTGTCAATTGCAGTTAAAACAATTGAGATTATAAACGATACTAACGTAAAACTCCAAAACTCTTTACGTCTGACTCTTCCTTCGAAATTAGCGTAGTTCTGAGTCAGAGTCTGTTTGAAATATTCGAAAATTGATTTTTCTTCCATGATTTGATTTCTTGATTTAGTTATGTTATGGTCACATGAAGGGTAAAAGTATGATAAATAAAAGCGGGCTACTTCTTTTTGAAGCTATTGATAGCGTTTTTGGTGAAGTCAGAAAGCACCAATTGTCCACTCATAGCTGCTCGCTCCGCGAGTAAAGTATCCCAATTATCCGTTCCTCTCCAAAAGACCTGCTTGAGTAATCGCATAGCTTCAGGGTTGCTGTTGCATAGCTTATTAGCTAGTTCTCCTATAGCAATGTCCATTTCGTCAGCAGTATCAAATGTATCTGCATACAATCCTTTTGCTCTAGCCCACTCGGCGGTTTGCCACTCGGTAGCATCTATAGCTAGTTGGCTCATAGCAGATAAACCTATTTTGCGTTCTACTGCTGGTCCTACTACGAATGGTCCTATACCTACGGCAAGTTCACTCAGTTTTACAGCAGCGTGCTTGGTAGCAAGCGTATAATCAAAAGATGCGGCAAGTCCTACGCCGCCACCTACGGCTTTGCCTTGTACTCTGCCTATGATTAGTTTAGGACATTTACGGCAAGCATTGATTACATTGGCAAAACCAGAGAAAAACACCTTTCCTATTTCTAAGTCATCTATAGCAACCAACTCGTCAAAACTAGCTCCTGCACAGAATGCTCGCTCGCCTGCACTACGTACTATGATGACTAAAGCTTCATCATTAGTACCTAGCTCAGCGATAGTATCTGCTAGTTTAGCGAGCACTTTGCCCGGCAAACTATTGCTAAGTGGATGGTGAAATTCTACGGTAGCTATTCCATTTTCTATGTTGTATTTTACGTCTCCTTGATCTACTGCGTTCATTGTGTGGCAAATGTAAGAAGATAGACTTTAGATGTGAGACATTTAGACTGAAGAAATGAGATATGAGATTTTGAAATGTGAGATTTTGTATGTCCACCCTTCGGTCCAATTTTTATTTTCGCTGTGTTCCATTAAAAAATCACTCTGGATGACAAAAAAGCACCGAACATGAATCGAAGACGATTGTCAGTCTGAGTGGGCAAGCTTTAGCTTGGTTGTATCGAAGACTGAACAATGCCCTGATCTACTGCGTTCATTGCTGCGAATTTATAGGGGAATTTAACACTAAGGCACTAAGGTTTAAAACTTGCCTGCCGGAGGATTTATAACATTAAGGTGATTATGTGTGCTAGCTGGATGTTTCTAGTAGAAAGGGAGAGGCTTAGTGGCGGCTCTAAACTTTTTATAAGCACATTAAGATTCCGTCTTTGACGAAACTGATCACGCAAAATTTAAAACTAAGGCACTAAGGTTTGAAAATTGCTTGTCGGAGGATTTATAACATTAAGGTGGTTATGTGTGCTAGCTGGATGTTTCTAGTAGAAAGGGAGAGGCTTAGTGGCGGCTCTAAACTTTTTATAAGCACATTAAGATTCCGTCTTTGACGAAACTGATCACGCAAAATTTAAACACTAAGGCAATAAGGTTTGAAAATTGCTTGTCGGAGGTGTAACATTAAGATATTTACATGTGAAACTTCAAGTTTCTTTTATTAAGGAGGATGTTTCTTGGTAGCTCCAAACTTTTAAGCACATTAAGACTCCCAGCTTTGCTGTGAAAGCTTTTGCCCTCGCACAGGAAAACACCATTTGGCGATGTTTTAGAGCCGCTTTATGGATTGTAAAAGGGAGAGGCTTTAGCCTAATTATTTTGAGTGAGTACTCATTGAAAGGGAACTATAAAACTACTTCTAAATCCCATGTCTGGTCATTCAGATTAGAAAATCTCAGTAGGCCATATCTCTTATGTATGAATATACTCTTAATAAACCGCTCATTCTCTATGGCGTCATTGTCTTGTATCACAAATTCATAGACGTCATTAAAAACTCCAAACTCTGTTGATAAGGAGTCTCTTATAGTCATTTGCACATTTCTTGATATAAAAAAGTCTGAAGTATCAAATCCATAACTTGTATTTGACATTTTACTCTCACTTATGGTGTAGTCATACAATGAAGTATGAATTGAACCTGAACCGAATTTTTGTTCAAAACCAAGAGTCTGCCCACCCCAAGCTGTAGGCCTAAGATATAATTCAAAGTTAAATCCTAAGAGATTGTCAGTAAATTTGAGTGAAATGAACTCTTGATCAAAACAGTGCTTCTTATTTTGATTTACAGTATTTGATGAGATATATTTAGTGAGGGACAATTGTGTGCTCGGTCCTTGGCTTGAGTTGGCAATGAGATTGGTTGATTTTTCAACTTTGGGATATACGTTTTCAAATAGATTTGCTGCATATTCAAAACGATCACATTTGTTGCACCCAGCAATTGCTAAGAATGGCACGAGAAATAAAAGTATTTTCATTGTTGAAGCCAGTAGTTTTCTGTTCCTTGATAAAATGCCAAAAGCGTATGATTAGAATCTAAGAGGATAAAATGTATATCATTCTGTAGTGGCTCAGTTTTTTGAAGCATAAAGACATCATTAAAACGAGTGCCCAAAGTATCAATGGTAGATCTGTAGTTTATCTGATAATTGCCATAGGAGACTAGTGAGTCTAAGCTATATGTTGCTGCGAAACTGCTACCAATGGAGATTGTATTTAGCTCAAAACCAGAGCTATTACTCATTTCAAATCTTATTGATGGAGATAGAGAATTGGTAGAGTAAGTAACAGTAACGATCTCCCCATAAAAACTAGAATCACAAAAATTTAGAGGGAATGTGTCTCTAGTCCAAGTGCTCTGTGAGTAGGTTAATAGATTCTCATTTCTATATTTAAATAGTAATGTTTCCCCTGCTTTGAGGGGTTTTTTATTTAATAAAGTAGTGTCAAGATGGTTTGTTCCTAGGTAGATGGTATCGCAATTTAATCCAGGACAGCCGTCGCAGCAGTCATCACAGCATCCAATAAATAGCAAGACTATAATTGACACAGTTAAATAAATTTTCATTTTAACAAAGATAGGATAATAACGTAAGAAATGAATCGGAGACGATTGTCAGGGCGTTTACCAGATGTGTTGAAAGTGATTTCGTCTTTGACGAAACTGATCACGCAAAATTTAACACTAAGGCACTAAGGTTTGAAAGTTGTCTGCCAGAGGAATAACATTAAGGTGATTTATATGTGCTAGCTCGATGTTTCTAGTACAAAGGGAGATGTTTTTTGGTGGCTTCAAACTTTAAATAAGTACATTAAGATTTCGCCTTTAGCGAAATTGCCGACGCAAAAAAGTTAAATATTAAAGTGTTTATATGTGCTAGCTCTGTGTTTCTAGTACAATGGGAGGTGCTTAGTGGTGGCTCTAAACTTTTAATAAGCACATTAAGATTCCCAGCTTTGCTGTGAAAGCTTTTGCCCTCGTACAGGAAAACTCCATTTGGCGGTGCTTTAGCTCCGCTTTATGGTATGTAAAAGGGAGAGGCTTTAGCCTAATTTTAGTATGTCCATCCTTCGATAAATTTTTCTCATTTTAATCGAAAAACACTCAGGATGACAAGGTTCATGAGATATAAATCGAAGACGATTGTCCGTCAGAGTGATTTCGCCTCAAGCGAAATTGTACCGAAGACTGAACAATCCTAAAGCTCATCTTCCTGATTACGCTTCTTCACCATCGTAAGAATAGTTGCAAGAGCTACAGTATCACCCGTTTCATCATATACGTCCACTAGGAATTTTACGATGCCTTTGGCTACGTCGTCTTCCGACTTTTTCTCTTGATTGATTTTCTCTTTACACGTAAATCGTACTCCGATAGTAGCACCCGGATATACAGGCTTGGTAAACCTGCATTCGTCTAGTCCGTAGTTTAATAAAACAGGTCCTTTTTTAGCATCTACGAAGAGTCCAGCAGCCTTACTTAGCACAAAGTAGCCGTGAGCTACGCGTCCTTCGAAGGTGGTCCCTTCTAGTGATGTTTCGTCCATATGAGCATAGAAATTATCACCACTCACATTAGCGAAATTTACGATATCGGTTACTGTAATGGTATGCTTAGCCGTGATTACGGTTTCGCCCACTTCTATATCTTCAAAATACTTTTTGAATGGATGTACGTCTTTCTCCTTGTATGCTCCACCGTATTGGTAGCGTTGTGTTATTTCGGTCAACATACTTGGATGTCCTTGCAGTGCGGTACGTTGTAGGTAGTGCTTTACACTTCCTATTCCACCTAGTTCTTCTCCGCCTCCAGCTCTACCTGGTCCACCGTGCATGAGTTGTGGCATTGGAGATCCGTGTCCTGTGCTTTCAGGAGCAGACTCTTCATTGAGTATGAGTATTCTACCGTGATAGGCAGCAGCTTCTATTGCATAATCAGTAGCAGTACTTATATCACTAGTTACGATAGTACTCACAAGTGAGCCTTTACCCATTTTAGCTAATTCTACGGCTTCGTCTATACCATTATATGGCATCAGTGTGCTCACTGGACCAAAGCATTCTATCTCGTGGCTTTGTGTTTTGTTCATCGGATCATCATTTAGCATGATGATAGGAGCAAGGAAAGCCCCTTTGTTTTTGTCTGCACCTACGAGGTCGAAGTTATCCAAATCACCAATCACAACAGGCGTGATTTTAGACATTTCGAGAACGCGGTTTCGTACCACTTCCATTTGGCTTCTGTTTACCAAAGCACCCATTCGTACTCCTTCTGCGGCAGGGTCTCCTATTACCGTTTTGCTGAGTGCCTTGCCCAGAGCTATTTGTGTGTCTTCTAAGTATTTTTCTGGCACTATCATTCTACGCACGGCAGTACATTTTTGTCCTGCCTTGGTAGTGATTTCTCTGCGTGCTTCTTTTATGAATATGTCAAAATCTGCCGTTCCTGGAGCAGCATCTTCGCCCAGTATAGCAGCATTGAGACTGTCTGATTCCATATTGAAAGGAATAGCATTATTCACAATATGAGGCATACTTTTTAGCATTCTGCCCGTGGTAGCACTTCCTGTGAAAGTCACTAGATCTTGAGAGGTAAGTGTATCTATAATCCCGTGCCCTTTGCCGCAATCCAGTTGTATAGCTCCTTCAGGGACTATACCGCTGGCAATGATATCTTCTACCATAGCTTGGGTAAGGTAAGATGTTATTTCAGATGGTTTTACGATGGCTGGCACACCCGCTAGAAGGTTGGCACTTAGTTTTTCTAGCATTCCCCAGATAGGAAAGTTGAATGCGTTTATATGCACTACGACTCCTTGTTTTGGACTCATAATATGTTGCCCTACGAAGGTTCCGTTTGAACCTAATTTGGCAGTATCTCCGTCTACATAAAAACGTTGGTTTCCCATTGTTCTTCTCAGGCTTGCATAGGTAAATAGTGTTCCTATACCGCCATCTATATCTACCCAACTGTCACTCTTGGTAGCTCCAGATAAGTAACTGATACTGTAGTATTTTTTCTTAATGCTATCTAGATGTAGAGCAAGCTTTTTGAGCATATATCCACGCTCATAGAAAGTCATTGCACGGAGTGCTTTACCGCCCACTCTGCGAGCATAGTCTGCCATTTCTTCATAGTCTAAGCCTTCACTACTAGCAGTACTTATGAGATCTCCTGTGATAGCATTGTACTGTGAAAACCCCTCTCCTGTATGTGCTTCCCAATGACCGTTGGTATAGTTTTTAAGTTTATTTGACATGGCTGTTCGTGTGCTTTTGGCAAAGGTAGTAATAGTTAGTGAGTGTAAAATGTAAACATTAATGAGTAAGAGAGAATTCGCTTCATGTTTTGGGAATAGGTGGAGGTGTTAGATGTAGTTCGTTGTTTTTTTTAAGTGCATCAAGATTTCACCTCTGGTGAAAACTGCTTCAGAGCACATCAGGGAATCTTTAGTTTAGCTCCGCTTTTTATTTATGTGGGAGACGGCTTAAGCCTAAATATATTCCAGTAGATTGCGGAGATAAATCGGATGTTGTTTCGTTTATATCAAGCCACATATTATTTCATCTGGGTTAAATTTCTTTGTCAGCAGTCAATTTGGCGGTGCTTTAGCTCCGCTATATTGGGTGGTGCTTTAGCTCCGCTTTTTATTTATGTGTGAGACGGCTTTAGCCTAAATGTATCTTTGTAGATTTCCGAGATAAAGCGGGTGTTGTTCCGTTTATATCAAGCCGTTTGTTAATTTCTTAGTCTTTGACTTAAACTTAAATTTAAACTTTCCTATCCTTGTACTATGTCTTACAAACTTCTGTGTACCGATATAGATGGTACGCTGCTTGATGTCAATAGGGAACTCGCTCCAGAAACTATTTTTCAGTTTAAACGAATAAAAGAGAACTGCAGTGTCATACTGGCAAGCTCACGTATGCCAGAGGCTATGCGACACTTACAGAGAGATGCAGATATAGTAGGTAGTCCATTAATAGCTTACAATGGCGGACTTGTGCTGGATGGAGATAAGGTGCTGAGCAGTACAGAAATAGCGTATAATGAAGTAGAGAAGATAGTGGAACTGAGTCGTGGTACAGAGATCCATGTGAGCATTTATAATAACGATGAGTGGTACGTACCAGCTATGGATTATTGGGCAGACAGAGAGGCGAGTAATACTAAAGTTACTCCGCGGGTACGCAGTTTAACTGAGACTTTGGCAGAATATAGCAAGACCAACAAAGGAGCTCATAAGGTAATGTGCATGGGTCCAGCAGGCGAGATAGCGGTACTCTATGATAACCTTATTCTGCATCTTAATGAAGACTTACACGTCTATAAATCAAAAGATACCTACTTGGAGATAGCAAGTAAAAAGATTTCTAAAAAATCTGCTATTGCTACATTGCTGGAGCGTGTATATGGACACTTATCATGGAAAGACGTGATTGCCTTTGGAGATAATTATAACGACATGGAAATGCTCGCTGCTGTGGGCATGGGAGTAGCCGTAGGCAATGCTAAAGAAGAAGTATTAGCTGTGGCCAATGATGTGACTGCTACCAACAAAGAGCATGGTGTAGCACTCTCTGTGGCTAAGCACATTGTATAGAAAGGACTAAAGTTTATCTAGATTCTTTCGGATAAGTTCTTTTAGCTCGTCTATGTTCTCACTATTAGTAGCGGATACGAAGACGATATTTTCATTTAGCTTGGCCATCCATGTTTTTTTCAACGTAGCCAAATCGTAGATAGCTTCATCCTCAAAAATATCTGCACTAGTAGGTTCAGGCTTATATTTATCTATTTTATTGAAGATAGTGATGACAGGTTTATTGCTTGCTCCTATTTCTGCGAGCGTCTCTTCTACTGTATCCATTTGCTCCTCAAACTGAGGGTGACTCACATCCACTACGTGCAGTAGGATATCTGCTTCTATCACCTCTGCTAGCGTACTTTTAAAACTTTCTATCAGCTGATGAGGAAGTTTACGGATAAATCCTACGGTGTCTGACAGTAAGAATATGCAAGGCTTATACGTGACAGGATCTGGTGGGAATACTACCTTACGCACTGTACTGTCTAAGGTGGCAAACAGCATGTCTTGAGCGAGTACGTCAGATTTTGCGAGTAGGTTTATCAGGGTAGATTTACCCACATTAGTGTAGCCTACTAGAGCTACTCTTTTTTGTGTTTCTCTGCTTTTTCGTCGAGTACTACTCTGGCTATCTATCAGTGCTAGCTCTTTTTTAAGTTTAGATATTTTATCTCTAATTACACGTCTATCTGTCTCTATCTCCTTTTCTCCAGGACCTTTCATTCCTATACCCCCTTTTTGTTTTTGCAGGTGGGTCCACATACCGGTAAGGCGTGGGAGTAGATATTCTATTTGTGCTAGTTCTACCTGAGTACGTGATTGAGCGGTCTGTGCGTTTTTTGCAAAAATATCTAGTATCAGACCACTTCTGTCTATGATTTTACACTGGAAGGATTCTTCCAAGTTTCGTATTTGAGAAGGACTGAGCTCATCATCAAAAATGGCTAAATCAATATCCTGCTCTTTTACAAAGGCAGTTACTTCCTCTATCTTTCCTTTTCCTATATAGGTTTTTGGATTAGGGTATTCTAGTCGTTGAGTAAATCTCTTTATGCATTGAGCACCAGCTGTGTATGCCAGAAACTCTAGCTCGTCAAGGTATACTTGGTTCGTTTTAAGAGGTACATTTTTAGGTTCTACACCTATCAGTATTGCTTTCTCGGGTTGATTTTCGTTAGTAAGATGTGATTTCAATAGAAGAATTGTGTTTTAAAGTTCGTTATTTGTGTGCCACACGTAATACAGTGCAAAGATACAGCCAAAATATACGAATAGTGATAGTCATGTTCTTTGCTTTTATGAGCATGCTGAGTTATGGCCAAGTGCTTCAGTGGAGTAACCCTACTAAGCTAAAAGGTGCCGCTGTTTTTACTAAAGTGATCACAGAGAATGAGTCTGGAGTTTTCTTGCTTCGCTATCGCAATAGGTTTTATAGTAAAAACATAGTCATAGACCGATACAGTCACAGATTAGTACTGCAAGATAGTAAGGTCATAGACCTCAAAAAAGCTAGACTAGTTAAGATATATGCTACCAGTAAAGGGCTTCTGGTCATAAAATCTAAGATAAATAAGTCTACCCAAAACAATGAACTTTTGGCTCAGTGGTATAGTTATGGCCTGCGACCTATAGATGAGCCGGTATTACTTGCCCAGTCACCCATACGTCAATTTGGCGACAGAGGAAATTTCAGATTACGAATAAGTGATAATCTAGCATATATAGCTTTGATATACACAGAGCATACCCAAGATAAAGAAGTGCTATTGCATTATAGTCTAAGGAATATTAGTCTGCAAGAGATAGCTCACAAGGATGTACAGATTGCCGTGCCGTATGAGCATTTTGTGATTCACGATCTACTTCTTGGTAATGAGAAAGAACTCTTTATGCTCACCGGAAATATAGGAAAAGAGCGTACTAAAAAGGTGCAAAAGCACTATAGTTTATACCACCTTCAAGATTCTGTTTTATATGATTTCCCTTTGCCGGATTCTCTCATTGTTAAGTCTGCATTTCTTACGTATGATAGAGCTACGGATAATGCTAGAGTAACCGGTTTCTTTGGAGAATCGGATACATATGGAGTTTTTGGTACTTTCTTTTATCAGCTTACAGGGCAGCGAGATAGTGCAGCGTTAGTGGTCTCAGAGTTTACAGATCGTTTTGTGAATGAGGTAATTGTAAATAACAGAAATGAGGGTGCTATCTCAGAAGGTTTCAATATACTGGATGCTATCCCACGCAGTGACGGAGGGATAATGCTCATTGCAGAGCAAAAAGATATAGCCACTCAAGATGATATTATTTTAGTAAATGGCATACCACAGAGTACTTCTAAAGATATCTATAATTTCAATGAATTGCTCGTACTAAACTATGATGCTGAAGGGTTTATGGATTGGCATAAGTTAATTACCAAAAATCAAACAACTGTAAATGATGCAGGATATTATAGTTCTATAGTGATCTTCGTAGGAGAAAAATTTGTGCAACTGCTATACAATGATCAGTTACGTAGTTCTGGAGACGTGATGCAGTATACTATTTATAATAATGGGTATGTAGAAGCGAATAAGCTGCTGAAAGCACAACTAGATCACGTGGCTATTATACCATCAGAGGCGAAGCAAGTTTCTTCTAATAAGGTGATTATTCCTACCTCAAAAAATCGCAGATTTGCACTGCTCAAGCTAAGTTATCCGTGATACAATTACTTTCCAAAAAGGCTTCGTCTGCTGCATTATTAAGTGCTGTGCTATTTATGAGCTACTGGTTTTTGGTAGGCGAAAGTACGCTGTCTTATTTTTTTAAGTTCACGCTACTCATAGGAGAAGGGTTTTTGCTAAATTACTTTTGCTACAGATACAGCATATTAGGGAAGCCTACTAATCTTCCACTTGTGATGTTTACCGTATTGGCTGTGCTCATCATGCCAGAGTTATCCTATGCAGATCTCATATATGGTGCAGTCTGGTTGGGAGCATTTTTCTTTGCCTTTGAGAGCAGAGAGCACCCAGAGCGAAGCATCAGTTACGCCATATATGTAGGAGTGCTGCTGGGTATAGCACAGGCCGTAAGTAGTATCAGTGTTTTCTTGCTTATACCTATCTTTATACTATTCATCCAGACTGGTATCCACAGTAGTCGTAGCTTTCTGCTTGCAGGCCTTTATTTTATTATGGTACAGATAGCCTACATAGGTATAGTCTATGTCATGGAGCTGGAGCACCGTATCGGTATGCTAGTGCCAGCGGTAGCTTTTGATTATTCAGTGTTTAATACGATATTAAATAAGCTAGTAGTACCGTTTGTCATAGTGAGTCTGATTATCCATTTTTTGTCTCTCAATTCGTATAAATTTAGGTATCCCAATAAGAGTATAATCCTCAATTTTACCATACTGATACAGCTGGTATCAGCTGTGATACTTATGATGCTCACCGCTGAAGTGAACTTATATATCTACGCTATCATGGCTTCGGCAATACTCCTTTCCTATGGTTTTTTATATGCGAGTGGGCGTATTTTTGTGAATGCAGCTTTTGCTGGTCTTATGTGTATAGCTGTGATGTCACTTTACCTTTATAAGATATTAATCTTGTAATGGTAGAAATATTTAATTTTCTTTGCCCTAGCAAAAACAATAAAAACTAAAGTCTGCAAATATGAACGAGGATGTACAAATGGTGATGGATGAGCTCAAAGAAGCTGCTGATAAAGCATTAGCTCACGTAGCTGCTGGAGTAGGAAAACTGAGAGCAGGCAAAGCGACACCTAGTATGCTAGATAGCGTGACGGTAGAGTACTACGGTAGCAAAGTACCTCTTAGTCAAGTGGCTAATGTGAATACTCCTGATGCTAAGACGCTGATGGTGAAGCCTTGGGAAAAAGGAATGTTAGATGAAATCAGCAAAGGTATCATGTACGCTAACCTAGGATTAAATCCTCAAAATGATGGAGAGCAGGTATTTATAAATGTGCCACCACTTACGGAAGAGAGAAGAATGCAACTCGTAAAGCAGGCTAAAGGTGAAAGCGAGCAAGGCAAAATAGGCCTGCGTAGTGCTCGTAAAGATGCTATAGATACCATCAAAATGCTAAAAACAGATGGCTTAGGTGAAGACATGGCTAAAGATGCCGAAGCTGAAGTGCAGAAGGTAGTAGATGGTTACAGCATTAAAATAGACGAGACTATAGTGGCTAAAGAAAAAGATATAATGACGATATAAGTCTTAGGTTAAAGACTAAATGTTTTTTGAGAAGCAGTTAAAAGGAGCTATTTGGCTCCTTTTTTTTGTGCCAAAAATCTAGATAATGACTCGCTTTTTTCTGTATCTTCGCGTTTTATGAATAAACCCAAACTCACCGATGCCAAGTACAGATGGACTATACTATATCATACGTCCATACTTTATTTACTATTTGTAGTTTTTGATTATAGGGACACTGGAGAGTGGATTTTTTGGGATTTTAATAGACTACTATTCACACTGTCAGGATATATTGTATTTGCTTTTATAGAGTATGGATGGGATGTATATCGCTATAATCGTCCAGAAAAATATCCTACTTCAGAGTTAAAATACAGCAACAAAACCTTTGCAGAGCATAAAGCCGAGCGTGAGACTAAATCCAAAGATGCTTAGAGCAGTTATGCTCCATTACTTTAAATTTTTGCCCATTATATTCTAGCTTATATAAGCATAGATTATTGTGTTTAAACTCATCCATTCGGTGAAGTGGTGTATTGGTCATCAGGCAGAGAAAGCTTCGCATAGCTCTACCATGCATTGCTACTAGGATATTATTCTCTTCAGACTGAGCCATTATTTTTTCTAAGCCTATGGTCTGTCTGCGTTGCAGCTCATTAGGCGTCTCGCCTCCCTCTACACTTCGGTCCAGGAGCCCTGCTTTCCAGTCTTCTGTCATAGCTAGATAGACTTTATGACTATCTGGAGTTCCTTTTAGCCCTTCGAATACACCCCAGTTTATCTCATTGAGTTCAGAAAGTATGCGAATAGACATACCATCTTCTATAAAAGCAGCTACACTTTGCTGTGTACGCTTCAGCTCACTGGTATATATGGCATCAAACTGGATATGATGATAGGCTTGATGAAACTGATCTGCTTGTTTACGGCCAGTTTCATTGAGGTCACTATCTATCCCGCTGCCTTGGATTATTCCTTGCTTATTGTACTCGGTTTCACCGTGTCTAACGATATAAATGGTTTTCTTTGTACTCACTTTTAGCAATTAATTAGCATCTATTTTGATACCTCACAAAAATATAAACATATCTGATTTAAACGAGCTTGGCAAAGATACTTTGGCAGAACATTTACAAATGGAAGTCACCGAAGTAACAGAAAGTACCATCACCATGCGTATGCCAGTGAACAGTAAGGTGCATCAGCCGCTCGGTATGCTCCACGGAGGAGCAGTAGCTGCTCTAGCAGAAAATGTGGCTTCCTTAGCCGGTAATATAGTGGTGAATGCAGCAGGCAAGTCTTGTCTGGGTCTATCACTAAATACCAATCACCTCAAAAGTGTGAGAGATGGATATGTATATGCCACGGCTAGATACATACATCTGGGACGCAGCACACAAGTGTGGGAGGTAGAGACCAAAGATGAAGCAGGTGTACTGATAAATGTATGCCGTATGACCCTAGCAGTAGTAGACAGGAAATAATGGAGGTAGAGAAAATAGGAGCGTTGGTGTACTTGCCTGCGGAGAAAAAGATAGAAACATACGCAGCTGATGCTATGGAATCTTTTGAGGAGATAGATGCGTATTGGATGCAGCGAGAAGGCTTACTTTTTTATCCTTTTGATAGAAGTAAACAGGCGTTTTTTTATGGTAAAAAGACTGTAGATACTACGATTAAGGAGTTCGACCTGAGCCCAAATGAGCAACTCACACAAAATGAGTATGAGACGAGCGTATATATGGCGTGTGCAGAGATGCAAGAAGGCGACATGGATAAGGTAGTCCTCGCACGCAATGAGATACTGACAGGAAACTATGATGCCAAAGCATCTTTTCAAAATGCAGTGAAAAAATATCCCAGTTCATTTGGCTATTATGTCAATATAGGGCCAGAGGAATGGGTGGGAGCTTCACCAGAATTGCTTCTTCATTTTGAGGATGGAATGATATATACGGTGGCTCTAGCAGGCACTAAGTCACTGGCAGATGAGTTTACAGATAAAGAGCGTGTGGAGCAGGCTATGGTATCCGAGTTTATAGAGGAGAAGCTTACTAAAGTAGGATTATCTGCATTTACCAAAGAGGATACAGAAGAAGCAGCTTTTGGTGAGATCAAGCATCTCAAGACTACCTATACTGCACAGGCAGATAAGCTCAAAGCACTAGAGCTACTCAAGCATCTACAGCCTACCAGTGCGGTATGTGGACTGCCTAGAGATAAGAGTTTTGCGTTTATCCAAGAGTTTGAGACGATGAATAGAAGTTTCTACTCAGGAGTGACTGGTGTGCTCAGAGAGAAGAGTGCTACATTCTTTGTAAACCTCAGGTGTATGCGTTTTTATCAGGACAAGGTAGAACTCTTTGCAGGAGCAGGCATCACTAAAGACTCTAACCCTGCCAGTGAGTGGGAAGAGACAGAGAAGAAGATAGCAACTATAAAGAAGTTGTTGTAGGAGGATTTTTAGAAGTTATAGCGGTTTTAGGCTATGAATCAGAGCATCCCGCAGGGTCATTTTCAGGTTGTGTTACCTGCCGTTTTTAGCGTTGGCAGAAGACATACGCTGCCGACAAGTTTTAGCTCGTGCAGCTGGTTTTTGAGCGACTTGGCAATGTGTATGGCTTTTAGCGTTGGCTTTTTTCCATTCCGATTTTTAAAAAGCATTAAACTTATCGCCCATTGCGTGTTTCAAATTCCATTTTTTGGTGGTGTCTAAAGCACGTTCCAATACAATTAATTTCTGGTCTGTATTGGTTTTAAAGTGCTCAACAGTTTCGTCTGCAATAATTACGTCTAAACAAATTAAAGTTTCTTTGCCGCCATCTGTAACGAATAGAATCTCATTCTTTTTAAATTCGGCTTGCTTCGTTACCGTGTAATTGAGTTTAAACCCGTTTTTTAGTAGTATTTCGGTAATTAATTCGTCTCGGTTAAAAGCATTTACCAATTGGGCTTCTTTGTCTTTAATGTACTTTTTAAGTAGCTCAATATTTTCTTCTTCTGTTTTTTCTGGGTCTGGTGCAAACTCTACTCTTGGAAAGTTTGATTTTTGTAGTTTGAATACTTTAAATCCTAAGCCTTTTAATTGCTCTTGCTCACTTTCTTTTTTACTGAATAAATCAGGTGTTGCTTCTTTCTTTGCTTTAATGATTTTTTCAACTACTCGTTTGTTTCGCTCTATAGTGATGTCGCTTATTTTTTTGTAACCTGCTTTGTAGGCTTCACTTTTTTCGTCTGTTTGTTCTGGTAATTGCACTAAAATATATTTTCTGTTTCCGCCATCTTTTTGGTTGAGTTCTGTTACTGTTTGTCCTGTTGTTCCTGAACCTGCAAAGAAGTCGAGAATAATATCGTTAATCTCAACCCCAGACACTTGTAATATTCTATCAATAAGCTCAATTGGTTTAGGTGTGTCAAATGGCACTTCATTATTAAACAATTCTTTTAAGTCATTTGAAGCATCTCTTGTTGAGCCAACTTCTTTAGCAAACCACAAACTTTCAGGGGCTCTCCCTGTTTGATTTTTTAAATATATTTTCCTAATTATTCGGTCTTCTTCATCACTAAATATAATTTCTTTGGAAGTCATTTTCTCTTGCATTGTTGCCTTGCTCCATCTCCATCCCTTTGAAGGTGGTTTAATAGTTTTTCCTGAAGGAGTTTCAATATCATAAATGAGATTGGGACGATAAAGTGCATTTCTCACATCTCCGGACCTCCATTCTCCATTTGGGTCATTATCTGGATTTGAATAACTTTTATTATGTTCTTTAGTCCTTTTTAATTCACTTATATTGAACGTATCGGATTTTTGATATGCCAAAATATGGTTATGATGAATTGAAAATTTGTCGGTATAACCTTTAGGTTGAACACTATGTTGCCAAACTACATTTACTATAAAATTCTCCTCTCCAAAAACTTCATCACACAATTTTCGCAAATGGTGCACTTCATTATCATCAATAGAAATAAAAATAACACCATCTTCTTTTAAAAGTTGCCTTGCAATCAACAATCGGCTGTACATCATATTCAACCAATTGCTATGAAAACGTCCATCTGTTTCTACATTCGTATCAATTTTAAAACCGTTTTCGGTTATTTCGGCATCTTCCCAATATTCTCTTTTGTCTTGGTTAAATTTATCAGAATACACAAAGTCTTTTCCTGTATTGTAAGGTGGGTCTATGTAAATGCACTTTACTTGTTCTCGGTAACTGTTGCTTAGTAATTTCAATACTGCGAGATTCTCTCCTTCAATGATTAGGTTGTCACTTTCGGCGGGATTTACACTTCGGGTTTCATCATAAACAAGAGTAGCATCTGTGGGTGTAAAAGCTTCTCTTTTAGCATTACTTTTCCCAAACCATCTAAATTCGTAACGCTCGGTTTCGTTTACGCTTTTTGGGTCAATTATTTTTTTGAGTTCGCTAATGTTCAGTTTGCCATCATTGGTAAAAAGGTCTGGCATTAACTGTTTTAATTGCTCCAATCTTTCTTTGTTCCAATCAGTTGTCTGAACCTGAATTAAAGGATTTTCAGAATTTATAGAATTATTATTTTCGTTAGCCATTATGATTTGTATTTTTTATTATATATTCTTTTAAATGTAAGCGATTTACTACCAAAATTGATAAGTAAGCCTGTTTGCATATTGTAAGCCTCACAATAGTTAATTGCTTGAGCTAGGTGCACATCTTCTAATAATATGATAGCTTTTAGTTCTACCATAATTTCATTTTCTACAAAAAAATCTACTCGCCTCGTGCTGTAGGCTTCCCTTGTTTAGTACCTTTTATTAATTGAATAACAAAGTTATTCAAAAATCATCTAGGGGTACCCCTAGATGATTTTTGGCGTATAAAATTGGAGGTATACCTCCAAGTGCATCGTGT
>Ga0306865_1000227_pt1 | contig 29129 bp, 28 predicted proteins | sample AntRauTorckE5431_FD_190441 | JGI IMG/M metagenome (GOLD analysis project Ga0306865, IMG submission 190441) | Saline lake microbial communities from Rauer Islands, Antarctica - Metagenome Torckler E5 #431 (v2) (version 2) | ecosystem: Environmental > Aquatic > Non-marine Saline and Alkaline >... | reverse complement strand
CATCCAGCGTGCTCCCTCTTGGGCTACCATCCAGGCGCCCTTGAGGTTGGTTTGTAAAATGTTGTCCCAATCGTCATCGGTGTAATCCAGCGCCGCCTTGGTGTCACTTACGCCTGCGTTATTCACCACAACATCCAGCCCGCCGAGCTGTTCATTAAGAGCGTCCAGACAGGCAACTACGGACTGGCGTGACGACACGTCTAAAGCCAATGCGATCGCTTCACCACCATCAGAGCGAATCTCCTCGACCAACGTCTGAAGCTTATCTGTCCTCCGCGCCCCAACGGCAACTCTTGCACCCGCTCGTGCCAGCGTTCGGGCGAAATGCCGCCCAAGCCCGCTCGATGCACCCGTGACCAACACACGTTTGCCCGCCATGCTAAAAAGATGATTAATGTCAGACATGATTACCTTTCTGCCCTGTCCGCCTCACGAGCAATAATTTTCCGTGCCAAACTCATACGATGCACTTCGTTTGGTCCATCGTAGATTCGGAAACCCCTGGCGTCCTTAAAAATTCGTTCTACAATATTTTCGCTTGAAACACCCTGTCCCCCAAGGATTTGAACACTTCGATCAATTACTCGCCAAATAGCCTCAGAACTGATGACTTTTGCCATGCTGGACTCTCGATTACCGCGTTCACCTTTGTCTAATATCCAGGCGCAGTGCAAGATCGAAAGACGTGTGGTCAACATGTCCATTTCATTGTCAGCTAACATAAATCCAACGCCCTGATGCTCGCCTAAACGCTTACCAAAAGATTCTCGTGTCCGAGCGTACTGGCACGCCTCATCATGGGATCGCTGCGCAGCTCCCAACCAACGCATGCAATGTGTAAGGCGCGCAGGCGCCAAACGAATCTGCGCGTAGCGAAATCCTTTACCAAACTCGCCAAGTATGTCGGTTGCTGGCACTCGTAGATTCTCGAAGCGAACAACCCCGTGCCCGCCAGTAAAGCAGGAGTCCATAACGTCCATCAGCCGTTCAACAATGAACCCGGGGCGGCTGGTATCGGTTAAAAACATGGTCGCATTGCCATCTTCTGTTTTGGCCATAATGATTGCAAAGCTGGCCCCTTTCGCACCTGTGATAAACCATTTTTCGCCGTTAATAACGTAATCATCACCGTCACGAACCGCTGTTGTTTCCAGCATTGAAGGGTCAGACCCTGCGCCGGGCGCGGGCTCCGTCATCGCAAAACAAGACCGCGTTTTGCCTTCAACCAAAGAACGAAGCCAACGCTCTTTTTGCTCTTCCGAAGCCACTACGTCCATCAGATGCACGTTACCCTCATCTGGCGCGTGAATGTTCATCGCCGTAGGGCCCAAAGGGGAATATCCGGCCTCTTCAAAAATCACCGCCTTTGCAACATGGGACAGCCCGGCACCGCCCATCTCCCGCGAGGCATGAAGGGTAAGCAGCCCGTGTTTACGGGCACTGGCAACCAGCTCATCGCGTAGAGCTTCGGTGGGCCCATGTGGCGTTTGTCGCGAATCAGACTCCATAGGCATCACTTCTTCAGTGATAAAGCGGCGTACCTTTGCTTGCAATGCTTTGATGTCGTCACTTAATTCGAAATTCATGTTGATCTCCCGATCGCTTGATCCATTAGTTATTGATGCGTTGAAACTGTATTGAATTTCACATCCGCGACATGGACCGAGCCAAACGCTCCATCACAGTCGAACGTTCGCCGGTCTTGAGGGGGTTGTATGGCGTAAAATTCAGCAGACGCAAATACGCCGTTATTGAAGCATCATCGCCAGAGCGATCAATATCAACGATATTAATGCAGGCGTGATCTTGCTCAAGAAGAGGTAGCGCGGATAAATTTCCATTCATCAGCCATGAAATCAGAACACGGTTCACCGCGTCGTGGCTGGCGATCACGAGGTTTTTCCATTGCAAATCAGCAAGTATCAAGCGAAACCACGTCAAAACTCTCTCGCTGAAATCGTTCCATCGCTCGCCCCGCAAAAAACCTGCTTCGGGCTGAAGAGACAGGTGATACGCTCCGGCAACTTCTGTGCTGTAAACGTCGCGCGGTATTTGGCTAAGGCGGCCCCCACGAATCTCTCTCAACTCAGGCGTTGTTTCAGTGGAAACATGGGTGGGAGCGTCTGATAACGCCATCTCAAGTGTTTGCACGGCTCTTGGGTAGTCGGAGCTGATGGCTCTATCAAAGGTTATGTCTTTCAGGGCATTACTCAGAGCCCGCGCCTGGGCTTCACCATCAGCCGACAACGGCACACTGCGCGGGTCCAGCGGGCGACCCGAAGCGTCAAAATAACTCACATGTCCATGCCGAATCAGGTACAACCGGCGACGCCCTGTGTCTGAATAATCTTCTGAATACGCCGTCACGATCGCTGCCCTTCCGATGATTGGGCGGCTTTCGGATTACTGATCATTAGCGCGTTGTAGACCGTCTTTGCTAAAACTGCCCGCAGCTTTTGTTGCTGGGCCCCGGGGGTATCAAACACACCGGCTCGAATAGCTGCCGCTATGGTTCGGCGCGCGTCATCCGGGGATGCAGAGCCAGCCGCCATAGACTCTGGCAGAACCTCGGAAAATAGATCGACCTTGGCCTGACTTTGAGCTGCAGCTTCGCGAGCTGCGATCCCCATAGCACTGGCAATCATGCGTACTTCATAACGTAAATGCTCAGGAACCGATGGGAGAACATCATTCATAAGTGTTGCACGAGCGGCCGCAAGCAGCTCCGGCGCATCCGGACGATTCATCAGTAATCTCCAATCAAGGTCAGAATATTATGTTCAAGCTCTGGAACCAGGCGCCCTGTTAGCGCAAGTTCCAGCGAATGTTGCTGGCCTGATAGATGACGCTCGGCTTGTTGAACGGCAATTATGGCCCATCGAACGTGTGCCATAACTTGCCAGTAGCGAAGTTCTTCCGACGATATTTCACGTGGGCATATGTCAGAGTATCCCGCCATCAGATCGCTCACACCCCCGATCCCCCCGGCCACGTTGGCGTTATTACCAAAGCGCCAACATTTTGCGGTTAGCCATCCAATGTCTTCGCGCCAATCTCCCCAGGCAGTGAACTCCCAGTCCAGAATTCCGGAAACAGATCCCCGATCAACCATAAAATTACCGGTTCGAAAATCACGATGGATAAGACAGGATTCGATGGGATTCGGTTTGTTTGTGTGCAACCAACGTAACCCCCATTCGATAACAGGAAACGCCTGTGGCAGCTCATCCAAAAAATCAAGATACTGCTCAATAATTGATCTTGCCGGGTCAGTTTCAGGGGCAGGTAGAAAAGCGAGTGACTCTCTAGGAGGGCGTATGGCATGAAGCTTCGCCAGATTTCGTCCTAGCTCACGGCAGAGAGCGGAGCGATCCGGTACCAGTGAATCGTCTTTTACTAAACGGTGACCAGCGGCGGTACCACTCACCGCCTGCATCACAAAAAATTCACGCCCAATAACATCCAGATCATTGCAGAGCCACAACGGCGCAGGCACCTGAACACCGGCTTCGTATACGGCTTTGAGCACAGCGTACTCATGCCCGCGAGACATACTCACCTGTACAACAGACGAGGAATCCGTACGTAACACCCACTTATTCTCGCCAGCGAAATCGCCGCCTTGCACAAGAACACTTAGCAGCCAGTTTTCTTGAATGGCGCCGCCAGAAAGACGTTTCATAGCATTGATCGTGGCTTTGCCATTCAAAACGACATTTGAGAAATACCGTTCCAGGCTTCGCTGCCAACCCTGCAGCGCCTCCGGAATATCCTGGTGTGACGCTAAGCTATTCTGCGACATGTTCATTGGCTATTCTCTTAGACATCGTGTTTTCATGCCGTGTTGTGTAGCAAGTACGATGCCAGCCGCCAAGATTACTATTTTTTGTTTAAATTCAAACTTCTGAAGTCGGTTAAAAGAATAGAGCCGTCAGTTTAAATATTCATGGTTCATCAATGAAACGTTCCAGGTCACTTTTGAAATACTCGCATTGCAGCTAGGATGGAGCTCAAATCCACGATCAAAAGAATCAAAATGGCCTTTGCAAAACGCAGACCAAGGATCGTTACCCTTATCAGCCATCTCACATTCGATGGCAATCCCAGCAAGCTGACGCGAATCCTTCAGGAAATAATGCCTCGCTATGAACAGCATGCGGAAATACGCATTGTAGAAACATCGGTTGATAAATTGTTAGAGACGGCCAGAGCCTTAGAGTATGAGCAGGAAACGGATATTCTGCTTTGTTCCGGCGCATCCGCGGAATTTGTGCGCAAGAAAATCTCAACAACCACCTTGTCTTTCAGAATGGGTGAATACGATTTGATTCGAGCCCTTAACCTGGCTAAGGAGCGCGGCACTAAGGCGGGTATTCTGACCTACCAGCACACATTGAAAGATCTGGATGAGCTGTCCAGCTTATTCACTGTCGAGGTATCACAGGCTGTTTACACATCCTTAGAAGATGCACGCCAGAAAGTTCAAACTTTTGTTGAGCAAGGCTATCGAGTGATTATTGGCTCGCCAACGGTTGTCGACCTGGCAGAAGCTGCAGGGGCAGAGGGCGTGTTTGCAATTAACGCGGACGCTGTGCGACGTACGCTGGATGAGGCTCTTGCCATTTGCCACAGCAGGTCACAAGAAACATGGAAGCATCAGCGTATTCACTCCGTATTGAAGCACCTGAATGAAGGCGTCATCGCGCTGGACGCACTGGGGAAAGTATTTTCGGTGAATACAAGCATGAACAATTTGCTAAAACCTATTCGGTCGATCTCCATCGGCGAAAACGCTGCAGAGCATTTCCCGGATGTCGATATAAGTAAGGTGCTGAGCACTGGAACCGCCATTGAAAATCGTTTGAGCATTCGGGGAAACCAACGGCTAGCGATCAGCGTTATTCCAATCCTGGAAGAAGGGTTGGTTGACGGAGCGATTCTGACGTGCCAGGAAATTAATGAAATTCAACGCGCAGAAAGGAGGTTACGCTCTCAAAGCCGACCCAGCCATTTCATAGCAAAGTATCACTTTGACCTAATATTAGGACAAGATAGCCACTTCAAAAGAGCCGTTCAGCTGGCAAGGCTTTACGCTCATTCAGACTCCACCGTTTTGATTACAGGCGAAAGCGGAACAGGCAAAGAGTTGTTTGCACAAAGTATTCACAACGCCAGTTACAGGCAAAAGATGCCTTTTGTTGCCATCAATTGTGCCGCCTTCCCTGAAACGCTGCTGGAAAGCGAACTCTTTGGTTACGAAGATGGAGCGTTTACCGGAACCCGAAAGGGAGGCAAGCCGGGCTTGTTTGAAGCCGCGCACAACGGCACGATTTTTCTCGATGAAATAGGTGACATGCCAACTCACCTCCAAACTCGGTTACTTCGAGTGCTGCAGGAGCGAGAGGTACTTAGACTGGGGGCATCCGAACCGACGCCCCTCAACATTCGGGTTATTGCTGCTACACACCAGGATCTCCAGCAACAGATCTCAAATAAGTGTTTTCGGGAAGACCTGTATTATCGACTGAATATTCTCAGAGTCTCCGTTCCACCCCTACGCGAGCGAACGTCTGACATCCATTCTCTTATGATGCAAATATCGAAAAACCTCGCCCAAGGCAACGTTGACCAAGAGAAGGCAACGAACCAGGTTTTAAGAGCCCTTACACCCCGGCTGGTTCAACATCCTTGGAAAGGGAATATTCGCGAACTGGAAAACCTCGTCGAACGAGCTCATCTAATGAGTCAGTTTCCAAATCAGCACCACTCAGCAGAAGCTCTTTTCCCTGAGTTATTTTCAGGCTCATTTAATCAACCTGTCAGTTTAAAAAAACCAGAAGAAAGTTTACAAGCCCACGGCAAGGCGGCCGAGATTGTGCGCATCCAGGAGGTTCTCGACTCGCATAACGGCGATATGACCAAAACGGCAAGAGCACTGGGTATTAGCCGCTCGACACTCTGGCGCAGACTTCGTCGATAACATGTAGAAACACAGCAACGTCGTGAAACACACGTCCAGCCGATGAGACACAAGTTTCAAATATGAAACAGCTGGAGCTCGAGCCCACATTAACTTCGGTCTCCAAAGCCTCTGTTAGAGTCAACAGAGGTAAGCTGGCATGCATCCTGCTCCATCACCTTCACTACATCACTTTATCCATCGTTCCGTGGTGACATACGGTTGCCCAAAAAAATTTATAATCGGAGGCCTATCTTGCGAGGCTTAATGATGGATGCTCCGCTGAGCATCACAACAATAATGTGTCATGCGCAAACGACCGCAGCGAATACCAAGCTTATTTCCCGTCGGGCAGACGGCGGTGTCTGTAGGCTGACCTATCATCAGGCTTTTGCAAGAATCGCAAAACTGGCAAACGCGTTGGATTGCCTAAATCTGGACGCTGATGCGAGAGTGGGCACCTTAGCCTGGAACGACAATCGGCATTTTGAACTGCATTATGCTGTTCCGTGCAGCGGCCGTATCTGCCATACGATCAATCCGAAACTATTCCCTGAGCAAATCAAGTTTATAATTAACGATGCAGAGGACGAAGCGCTCTTCATCGACCCTCAATTTATTCCCGTAATTGAAGATATGATGGGTCAGCTTCCATCTGTTAAGCACTGGATAGCGCTTTGTTCTGCTGACAGTCTACCTATCAGTAAATTACCAAATCTGACGTCTTATGAAAGCCTTCTTGCGTGCGAAAAAAGCATCTATGACTGGCCACTTTTAGACGAAAATAGAGCCAGCAATCTTTGCTATACCTCGGGCACCACGGGTAATCCCAAGGGGGTTCTCGGCAGTCATCGCAGCATCGTTTTGCAATGCATGTCTCAAAATATGGCAGGCAATCTGGGCCTTACGTCCGAAGATGCAGTAATGCCGATGGTGCCAATGTTCCATGTTAATGCGTGGTGCATGCCATATAGCGCGCCGATGGCCGGCGCTGCACTGGTTCTTCCGGGCCCGAATGTGTCTGATGCTTCCGCAATGGTTGACTTTATCAATCAAGAGCAAGTTACGTTCTCACTCGCTGTGCCAACTTTATGGAGTGGCATAAACGAATATTTGAAGAGCTCAGGCGTTAGTATCCCTAGCCTTGTTAGAGGGGTCATCGGTGGTGCAGCAGGCTCACTCAAGCTGTATGAAGAAATGGATAACCACGGCGTCACGCTGGAGAATGGCTGGGGAATGACGGAGCTCAGCCCTATCGGCAGCTACAATCGACAATTATCCTGGCACCGCCTGCTGCAAGACGACGCTTGGATAGAACAGCGCCTCAAGTCTGGGCGGCCTATGTTTGGCGTTCAAATGCGCATCGTTGATGAAGACGGCAACAGCTTACCTCATGACGGCCATACAACGGGCGTACTTGAAATTCGTGGCCCATGGACATGCAGCGTCTATTACGGAAAAACCCAGGAACACGACTGGTTCAACACCGGTGACGTCGCCACCGTCGATTCTAGCGGCTACATGCGCATAACCGATCGAGTGAAAGATGTGATCAAGTCGGGCGGTGAATGGATTAGTTCTATCGAAGTAGAAAACGTAGTTATGTCGCATCCCGGGGTGCGCGAAGCGGTTGTGATTGGAATAGCCCACCAGCACTGGAGTGAACGTCCCCTCTTGATTGTAGTCCCAAATGACAACGATTCAGCATTAACACCCGGTGAACTGCTCCGTTATCTGGAAGGCAAAATTCCAAAGTGGTGGATTCCAAACGCGTGTGAATTTGTTGAAACATTGCCTCATACAGCCACCGGAAAGGTAAGCAAAAAAATGTTGAGAGAGGATTTCAATCATTACCAGTGGAGCTAGTGCCTAGCAACAGCCGACATGAATGGGCCACAAAAAAATAATAGAGCAAAATATGAACCCCATAAAAATCATCGAAGCAATAAATCTAGCGGTCGGAAAACTATTCAGCCTTTTTGTCTTCATTGGCATGGCGATCGTTGTTTATGAAGTAATAGCAAGATACGTTTTTAACGCGCCTTCTGTGTGGGCACCAGGCTATACACAACGCGTATTCGCTGGTTACTTTATTTTAATCGGAGCCTATACCCTCATAAAAGGGGGGCATGTGCGGGTCGACATTTTATTAAACACTCGGTCACTTCGATGGAATGCCTTTGCTGACATTGTTAATTATATTGCACTTGTGATCTGGACAATGGCTTTAACCTACGAAGCCTGGTTTTATTTTCAAGACGCCTGGATTTTCAATGAACTGGACGCTAGCGCCTTACGTCACCCCATGTGGCCGGTTAACTTGACGCTATTAGTTGGATCAGCGTTGATCCTGATTCAGGGATTAAGCGGAATCTTCACGTCCAGCCTACAATTCATAAACCCAAAAAAACTAAGCGAAGGGTAAGCTCATGTCACCAGAATTATTAACCGCTGGCATGTTTGGCCTGTTGCTAGTTCTCATTCTTGCGGGTGTGTCACTCGCATTTGCTTTAGGTTCGGTTGCAGTCATTTTTACGGTCATCATGAATGGAACAAGCGGACTTTTCCCTATTTTATCCGCTACGTTTGGAAGTATGTGGTCAATTTCCTTAGCCGCTATCCCGCTATTTGTGATGATGGGGGTCTCGCTGGGAAAATCCAAGATCGCCTCTGATCTTTACAGAGCCTTTTATCTCTGGTCTGGCAAGCTTAACGGGGGACTACTGATAGGCACAACCGGGTTTGCTTCTCTTCTTTCTGCTATGACCGGTAGCTGTGCAGCTTCTACATTGACCACAGGCATGGTGGGTATGCCAGCAATGGAACGCCATAATTACGATAAAAGGCTTGTGCTAGGCACTATTGGAGCGGCAGGCACATTGGGAATACTTATTCCGCCGTCAATTACATTGATTGTGATTGGTATGAGTACGGGGCTTTCGATCGGAAAATTGTTTATGGGGGGACTGATTGCCGGGGTGGGTATGTTGCTCGTTATTCTGGCTTATGTCATTTTGATTGCCAATCTCCAGCCAGAGAAAGCTCCCGCATCGGCAGAAAGTATCCCATTTAGAGATAAAATTCGCTCTTTGCGCTCCATTGTTCTGCCAATTACAATTGTAGCTATTGTACTGCTTTCCATTTTTCTTGGTGTAGCCACACCAACAGAAGCTGCTGCGGTCGGTGCAGCTGCCGTATTAATTGCCATCGCCATTCGCGGGGAGTTCAGCTGGAGTTTTATTAAAGACGTCAGTTATTCAACGGCTACCATGAGTGGTATGGTTATCTGGATTATTTTTGGTGCAAGCGCATTTGTATCAGTTTACTCAGCAGCCAACGGGATAAATTTTGTACAGTCTTTCCTGTTGTCGCTTGAGTTGTCTCCTTGGCTTTTGATTGTGATAATGCAAGCAGCTGGATTTATTTTAGGGATGTTCCTTGACCCTATCGGTATTATACTTTTGGTCATGCCTATATTCATGCCAGTTGTCATTGAGTTAGGATTTGACCCGATTTGGTTTGCTGTTATCTTTCAGCTTAACTTGTGTGTAGGATATATTTCTCCGCCATTTGGGTACAACATATTTTACCTGAAAACGTTAAGTCCAAAAACTCCCATTCTAGAGCTCTATAAGAGCGTGCTTCCTTTTGTTGTGATAATGATTTTGTTTGGCGTTTTCTTATTAGCGTTTCCGAGCATTATCACTGAAGGCGTTAAAATACTCACGTAGTCCTAAAATCAATGCAAGCACTGAAAAGAGGTTGCCATGAAAAATACAAAAACCATAAACCGTCGATCGTTTCTGACCACCGGCGCAACGGCTACCGCCGCTGTTGTCGTAACGGGTCTTTCAGCACCGGCTGTCATCGCTTCCCCAAAACAGAAGATCAAATGGAGAATGCAAACTCACTGGCCTGCTGGAAACTGGTATTACGATCCTATTTTTGAGGGGTTCGCCCGCCGTATTAAAGAAGCGACTAATGGTGAGCTTGAAATTGAAACGCATCAACCAAACTCCATCGTTTCCACCGGAGATGTACTGCGCGGCGTTCGCCGGGGAACGCTGGAAGGTGCGATGATTTATCCCGCTTATTGGGTTGGAGATATACCGGCGGCAGGTCATCTAAACGGTAATTTCGGCACTTGGGATTCTATGGAGGAGATGCAATTCTTCTTGCATGACATGGGGGCTCTTAAAATTATCCGTGAGGCTTACGCAAGTAGAGGTATCTACCAGGTAGGGCCAATCTCCAACGGTGGCACCGCAATTTACAGTAACAAACGTCTTGAAACTCCAAAAGATTTCGAAGGCTTCAAAGTGCGTTCTAACGGCAGTTCTGCGCAAGTTTTTGAAAAAATGGGTGCAGCTCCTGTATCTATTAGTGGCGGTGAGCTTTATCAGGCCCTTCAAACAGGCGTTGTAGACGGCGCTCACTGGGGCGGCGTTTCCGCTGGTTGGGGAATGAACTTACAAGAAGTAAGTAAGTATATTATTCAACCCAACCTGGCGGCGCATCAAAATAGTGAGGTGTTTTTCTCTTTAGAAGCTTGGAATAAGTTGGGAGACGATTTCAAACGCGTGATCGAAGATGCAGTCTTGGCCACGCACCTTGAAGCAGCTGGCATGTTCATGATGCGCGATCTTCAGCGAATGAAAGATTTTCAATCTGAATATAACGGCGAAATTGTTCACATGGACAATGATTCAGTTGAACTACTTCGCTCAAAGTCGCTAACAGTAGTCGACGAACTCTCTAAGCGTGACCCGGAATATTCAGGAAAAATTGGCCCAATTCTACGCGAGTTCATGAAACTGACGGGCAAAATCTAATCTGATTTATACCGACGCTGCTGCCTGATGAGTAACGCGCTGAGACACAGAGGTGTTAATCCTGGAGATGCGGTCGCCATATTGTGCACGAATAGCCACGAGATGCTTGAGTCTCACTACTCCGTGCCGATGGCAGGCGCCGTCATCAACACGATTAATATTCGCCTGGATGCCGCAACGCTCTCCTCTACCTTAGAGCATGGCGAGAAGAGCTGCAGCTGTCCCGTTCGACCCAGTTCGCTTTGGGTGGAGCCGCACCCCCGAGCAGTGTGATTCAAAAATCGGAAGAAATCGGTTTTCACATTACTCACCTCCACGGTTTAGCCGAGACCTTTGGTTCATCCGCATTGTGCGTGCCTCAGCCCCAGTGGCAGGCCCTTTGGCTGGAGCAAAGAGCATTGAAAATGCCCCGTCAGGGCGTCTCCACACATGGGCTGGATGAGATTGCTGTTCTCGACGTTGTTAGTGGTGAAACCGTGCCCGCTGATGGCAAAACCATGGGGGCGATCTGGCGGTTATGCACCTTGACCATTACGTCGAGATTCGGGACCGGGCCAAGGATGTCATCATATCCGGCGGAGAGAACATCTCTAGCCTTGAGATTGAGGGCGTGCTTTACCGCCACTCGCAGGTCTTTGAGGCTGCTGTAGTCGCAACGGCTGATGAAAAGTGGGGCGAAGTACCTTGTGCTTTTATCCATCTGATTGACGCTAGTGAAGAGACAACACGCGAGAACATGATAGCTTTTTGCAGGGAGCACATGCCACACTTCAAAGCGCCCAAGAAAGCGGTGTTTGGTGAGTTGCCGAAAACCGCTACAGGGAAGGTTCGCAAAAACATTCTCCGGGATTCTCTGGTCCCGTGATAGGTCTGGCCGTGGTCAGAAGGAGGTTGCGATAGCATCAAAAACGTTTTCAACAAAGTGATTTGGGCCTAAAACACTGGGTTCGAAGGTTCCGCTGAAAATAAAGACAATAAGGATGAAACATTACAATGATGAAAACACGTGCAAAAAAAATCCTGGTTGCGCTGAGCGCAGCCGCTGCGATGGGCGCCGTAAGCACCAGTTACGCGGAGGAGCCCATTCGCATAGGAGGGATTTACATTCTCTCCGGCAGCGCTGCGACCTATGGTGAGTTTGCCAAGAAGGGCATTAACCTCGCGGTCGATGAAATTAACGCCTCTGGCGGGATTCTAGGTCGTCAAGTCGAGATGGTTTATGAAGATAGCCAGGGTAAAGCGTCGGTGGCCATCCAAGCAGCCCGCAAATTAGTGTACTCGGAAGATGTTGACGCCTTGGTAGGGCTGGATAGTTCCGGTGTCGCCCAGGGCATGGTGCCGACAATGCCTGAGTTGCAGAAGCCCCTCATTATTACCCACGCAGCCACACCCGACGTTACCGGAAAGCTGTGTAATGCGTTCACTTATCGTATCAGCGTAAACGTTGCCCAGAACATGAGGGCCGCTGCTTTGGTGGCTGAAAAACTTGATGCCACTAACTGGACGACGATCGGCCCGGACTATGCTTTTGGTCATCAATCCTGGGAGTTTTTCGGAAACTACCTGGAAGAGCTTGAGCCTGATGTCAACCTGATGTCGGAGACCAATTTCCCACGTTTTGGAGCCGAAGATTTTACGCCCTTCATTGATCGAGTGATGGACTCAGACGCCGATGGTGTTCTTATCTCTGTTTGGGGTGGTGACCTGGTCAATTTTGTCCGCCAGGCCAACAATCGCGGATTCTTTGAAAAAGACCTCGAGCTGCTCTTTACTGTGGGTGGAGCAACCGAAGTGCTGTCAGCTCTTGGCGACGAGATGCCGGAAAGCGTGCACCTTTCTACTCGGTACTGGTTCGATGGTTATGATAACGACATCAATGCCCGTTTTGTTAAGGCCTATGTTGACGCTTACGACGGCCCTCCTAGCTATAACGCAGAAGGCGCCTATGCGGCGATTTATGCCTATAAAAAAGCAATGGAGACAGTTGGTACCACCGATGGCCTTGCGGTTGCGAAGGCTCTTAGTGGTATGAGCATAGAAGCTCCGAACGGAACGGTTACTTTCCGAAAAGGAGATCACCAGGCAATGGTCGGTCCGAACTGGGGCATTTCAGGCCCGATGCACCCTGAGTACGGTATCCGCACACTGACTGATCTGCAGATCTTTAACGGCGAGGATGTGGCTCGCTCTATCGAAGAGACCGGTTGCAAGCTCTGAACTAACGGTTGTCAAAATGCTTGCCGTGGCGCCCTTGCAGGGCGCCACGAAACCGGCTCTAACGAAATGAGGTAATCCATGTCTGGCATCGGATCGGCGTTGCTGAATAGTCTTGATATCGGACTTCTGCTGTTCATTATTGCAGTGGGACTGAATATCGTTTTTGGTGTTTTAAACATCATCAACTTTGCTCACGGAGCGCTCTACATGCTGGGGGCGTACCTGGCATTTACCTTGATCAACATAGTAGGAATGCCGTTTTGGGCAGCGCTGCTATTGGCTCCACTCGGCGTGGCTATATTGGCGGTTCTCATCGACCGGTTTTTATTACGGCATATTTATTCCAGGGATATAGCAGACAGTCTGTTACTCACTTTCGCACTTCTGTTGATTATTAACGAGAGCGTGCGAATGATTTGGGGCAGTGGAATTCAGGTTGTTCAACCGCCTCAGCTGCTGGCCGGGTCGATGGATATTATGGGCAGTTCCATACCGACATACAGCCTGTTTGTGATTGTCATGGGCCTGGCCCTGTTGGCTGGCCTCTGGTTCCTGTTTAACCGGACCCGCATCGGTCGAATCATGCGTGCTGCCGCGCTGGATCGCGATATGGCAGAGGTCTTGTGTATCAATACCCGACTGGTGGTGACGGGTGTGTTTGCCTTTGGCGCCTGGCTTGCGGCTGTCGGCGGTGTGATTGCTGCACCGATGCGTGCACTGGATCCTGGCATGGGTGACAAGATTATTATCGAATCCTTCATTGTGGTAGTTATTGGTGGTCTTGGAAGCTTTCCAGGTGCCTTGCTCGGGGCCATTATTCTTGGGCTGATCCATGGCGTTGGTGGTCGTTATTTTCCAGAGGTAAACATGCTTTTGCCATTTTTGGGAATGGCGCTGGTTCTGCTGTTCAAACCGAACGGCATTATGGGCAAAGGGGCAGCTGCATGAAGATCAAGATTTTATGGGCGTTGCTGGCTTTGGTGATTGTGGGGCTGATTGCGGTGCCATGGATTACCTCTTACTTTTATATTTTCATTTTTACCGAAATTCTTATTCTAGGCTTGTTCGCAGCCAGTTTTAATCTGATTTTTGGCTATACAGGAATGCTGAGTTTCGGGCATGCGGCCTTCTTCGGTATTGGCTCCTACGCGATGGCGCTGGTGTTAATCCATCTGGAGTGGCCGTTCGTCGTCGGCCTGCTGTTATCCATGGGTGTCTCCGCGCTGTTGGCCTTGATCATTGGTTTTTTTTGCGTTCGGTTGAATGAAGTGTATTTCGCCATGCTGACTCTCGCCTTTGGCATGATGGTTTTTGCTATTGCATACCAGTGGCGCTCAGTCACCAACGGCAGTGACGGACTAGCGGGCTTTTCCCTCGGCTCATTCGGACTCGGGTTTGATTTGACTCTAGCGAATCCAGCTGTTTACTATCACGTGGTGCTAGCCATCGTTGTTATTGCCTCGGCGGTGCTCTATCTGGTTTGTCGTAGTTCGTTCGGCATGATTCTGAGAGCTATTCGCCAGAATCCTGAGCGGGTGTCATTTGCCGGCCTGAATGTGCGCACTTATCGGTTGGTGGCCTTCGTGATTGCAGGCTCTTTTGCTGGCTTGGCAGGTGGTCTAATGGCTCCATTCCTTCGAGTTGCGAGCCCGGAACTGCTGCATTGGTCGATGTCTGCAGAGCCGATACTGATGGCTATCCTGGGTGGCACAGGCTACTTTTTGGGACCGTTCGTTGGCTCGGCGGTATTTGTACTGCTGGAGACCTGGATAACCAGCTTTACCGAATCCTGGATGCTTGTTCTCGGTATTATCCTTGCCCTGATGGTTATTTTCTTCCGCAAGGGCCTACTGGGTACCGTCCTTGACTGGTGGATGGAGATAAAGAAATGACTAATCCAATTCTCACCATATTAAATCTTACCAAACGTTTTGGCGGAAACGCTGCGGTTTCGAGCATCAATCTGGACGTCATGCGGAAGGAGACCATGGCTATTATCGGCCCCAACGGCGCTGGCAAGACGACGTTTTACAACATGGTTTCTGGCCGGATGCAGCCCTCTGAGGGCAGCATCACGCTTGACGGTAAAGACATCACCGGCCTACCGCCCCATAAGATTAGCAAACTGGGAATTTCTCGATCTTTTCAGATCAACAATATTTTCCCTGAGATGACGGTCCAAGAAAACGTTGAAGTGGTGTTGTCGGCTTATCACGGCCACAGTCGCAAGCTGTTTAATATTGCCTCTCGTAACACCGGCATTCAGCAGGAAGCGGTAGAACTCCTCAAGCGCCTGGGTGTCGACAGCCTCAAGGATCGACGTGCCGAGGTCATCAGTTACGGCGACAAGCGTCTGCTAGAAATCGCGATGGTTCTGGCGACGCGTCCAAAATTGGTTCTGCTTGACGAGCCAACGGCAGGAATGACGCCGGAGGAAACCCGACGAACCACAAAACTGATCAAAAGTCTGGCAGACAGCGGCGACTATACGTTCCTCATCACCGAGCACGATATGGATGTGGTCTTCGATTTAGCGGATCGCATTCTCGTTATGCACCGGGGTGAAAAGTTGTTTGCAGGCACTCCGGCGGAAGTGAAGAGCCATCCTGAGGTTCGCAGAGCCTACTTGGGAGAGGAAGAAGACGAAATGACCGAGGAGACTGGCGCATGATTCTTGATGTTCGTGATATCCAGACGTTCTATGGCGAAAGCCAAGCGCTTCAAGGCGTTACTCTTCAACTGGAAGAGGGTGAAACTGTTTGTCTACTCGGCCGGAACGGAGCCGGAAAGAGCACAACACTGAAAAGTATTATTGGCTTAACACCTCCTAGATCGGGTGAGGTGATTTTTAACGGCAAGCGAATTCAGGGTTTGCCGCCGCACCGAATTGCCCGTTCAGGCATTGGTTACGTGCCGGAGGATCGCCGGATTTTTCCCAGTCTGAGCGTCAGGGACAATCTCGAAGTGGCCGCGTATCAGCGTAAGGGGAGCACCACCCACTGGACAGTGGATAATATCCTCAAGAAATACGAAATGTTGGGAGAGCGAGAAGACCAAGACGGAGCGACTTTGTCTGGCGGACAGCAGCAAATGCTGGCGGTAGTTCGTTCGTTGATGACTCAGCCAAGGTTGCTGTTGCTGGATGAACCCAATGAGGGTCTGGCCCCGGTTATTGTGCAACAGATCGGGGAGTTGATTGATGATCTTAGTCAGACAACGACCATATTATTCACTGACCAGAATGTTCGATTCGCACTGAAACATGCCCAGAGAGCCTATATTCTGGAAAAGGGGCAGGTTGTTCACCAGGCCACGAGTGACGAACTGCGAGCTGACCAGGCTACTCAGGACAGATTCTTGTCGGTTGCGTAATCTGACTTGGGATCATCGCTGCAAGAGCAGACATGATTGAAAACTATTTGCTTTGGAAATGTTGAATTTCCCCTTTGAGGACTGTGATGACTATTAGTTTAGCGAACCCGAAACTCTTGTGTAAAAGTGCTTACGTCAACGGAGGTTGGGTTCAGGCCCAATCCGGTGAGGTTTTCTCGGTTACCAATCCTGCTAATGGAGAGTGCTTGGCCACTGTGCCGGACATGGGCGCGGAAGACACGGCGTTGGCAATCCGAGCTGCGGAGGCGGCATGGCCTGAATGGCGTGCACGAACAGCCAAGGAGCGTGCGGTTATCCTTGGCCGGTGGTTTGACCTGGTGATGCATCATCAGGAAGACCTGGCTCGGCTGATGACTGCCGAACAAGGTAAACCACTTGCGGAAGCACGGGGCGAAGTAACCTACGGGGCGAGTTTTATCGAGTGGTTTGCCGAGGAGGCCAAGCGCGCCTATGGCGATGTTATTCCGGGTCACGGCCGGGACAAGCGAATCATAGTGATCAAGCAGCCTATAGGGGTGGTAGCGGCCATCACGCCGTGGAACTTTCCAGTGGCGATGATTACCCGCAAAGTAGCGCCCGCGCTCGCGGCCGGTTGCCCTGTTGTCGTCAAGCCTGCGGAAGATACACCCTTGTGCGCCCTCGCGTTGGCGGTGCTGGCAGCGGAGGCGGGAGTTCCAGCGGGAATTTTCAATGTCATAACTTGCTCCAAAGCCCAAGCGCCGGAGGTGGGTGAGGCGTTAACAACGAGCCCAATCGTTCGCAAAGTATCGTTCACCGGCTCAACGCCGGTTGGTAAGTTGCTGATGCGCCAGGCTAGCGGTACTGTCAAGAAGGTGAGCCTGGAGCTGGGTGGGAATGCCCCGTTTATCGTCTTCGACGATGCGGATCTTGATGCAGCAGTCAACGGGCTTATGGCATCCAAATATCGCAATACCGGGCAGACCTGTGTTTGCGCTAACCGTATCTATGTTCAGTCTGGAGTCTATGACGCATTTGTTGAGAAACTAAAGATTGCTGTCAGCAAGATGGTTGTAGGTGCCGGTCTCGACGGTGAAACGCACCAGGGGCCGTTGATCAATCAGGCGGCTCTGGACAAGGTCAAGCGACATATTTCCGATGCGACGACTAAGGGAGCGAAAGTCGTTTTGGGCGGGCAATCACACACGCTTGGTGGAACATTTTTTGAGCCGACCATCCTTACGGACGTAACACAGGAAATGGTGGTGGCCAGTGAAGAGACGTTTGGCCCGGTGGCGCCGCTGTTTCGGTTTGATACTGAAGAGCAGGCGATCGCCATGGCCAATAACACAGAGTTTGGTTTGGCTGCCTACTTCTACAGCAATGATGTAAGACGCATATGGCATGTGGCCGAAGCTCTTGAAACTGGCATGATCGGTATCAACGACGGGATCATTTCTACAGAGGCGGCCCCCTTTGGCGGCATTAAGGAAAGCGGACTTGGCCGGGAAGGTTCACGATACGGTTTGGATGAGTTCATGGAGCTCAAATACCTATGTCTCGGCGGCATGCGTTAGATGCCGAATCAAAGGGGAGCTGAATGTCAGGCTCCCCATATTTCTTCAATGTCTGGGTTACCTTCCATCCAATAGGACAGAGTTGCTGTATTGACGCCGTTCTGATTGGCCCGTTTTGCCACAGTCAGATTCTGAGGTAGCGCAATACTCTGAAGGATGGCTTTCCTTTGCTTTGGTCAATAACGGGCCTTGGTTGTTCTTTGAAATAACCAGACGACAAACACGCTGACACATAGGGGCTGGAGCCTTCTGATATGATCCAATTTTATTACCACCCGACACCCAATCCGGCCAAGATCGCGCTTTTCTTGGAAGAAGCCGGTCTGGATTACAAGGTAGTACCCATCGACACCAGCAAGGGCGAGCAACACACCCCCGAGTTTCGCGCCATCAACCCCAATGGCAAGGTGCCTGCAATTGTGGACACTGACGGCCTGGGTGGAACCGCCGTGCGGGTGTTCGACTCCACCGCCATTTTACTGTATCTCGCCGAGAAAACCGGGCGCTTTAATGGCGCGCCAGAAGATCGTGGGGAACTGTTGTCCTGGCTTTTTTTCATCGGCACGGGTCTTGGTCCCTTCTCCGGCCAGGCGGTGCACTTCCAACTCGCGGCTCCGGAAAAACTACCTTACGTTATCAACCGCTACCGTCGGGAAGCCGAACGCCACTATCAGGTATTGGAAAATCACCTGAACGGCCGGGAATACATCGTTGGCGATGACTATTCTATCGCTGACATGTCCGCCTGGGGCTGGATCAACATGGCGAAACGTGTGTTTTCAGGCGATGATCACCCACTGGCGGCATTTCCCAATATCAGGCGTTGGTTCGACCTTATCGAAAACAGGCCAGCGGCGAGTCGCGCACGTCTGGTCGGCGCCGACCACCCGTTCAAAAAAGAACGAGACGAAGAGGCGCTGCGTGCACTCTTTCCGTCGAACTATTAATCAACCGTCCGGTAGCTTCGGACAAGCGTAGTGGTTCGATAATTCCGTTCTGACGTTACAAGGTAAATCACCGAGGAACGCGGTCAATGAGCAGGTTCTGTCGGCCAAGTAACATCACAAGGAACTTTGGATGAAGGATCAGCACAGGCGATTGGCTTCAATTCTGAATCTGCATGATTTTGAAAAAGCCGCACGAGGACATCTTCCACGTCCCATCTTCGGCTACATCTCCAACGCGGCAGAAGATGGCAAGACGCTGCACGCCAACCGGAGCGCTTTTGATAATTATTGTTTTCTGCCACGTGCGCTCGTTGATGTCTCGAAGGTCTCACTGCAAACGGAGCTTTTCGGCAAGCAATACGCCGCGCCCTTTGGCATTGCTCCCATGGGAATCAGCGCCCTTTCGGTCTACTGTGGCGACAAAGTGTTGGCTGAGGGGGCGGCTAAAGCCAACATTCCTATGATCATGAGTGGCTCCTCGCTGATTCCCATGGAGGATGTCAGTGGGCCAAATGGCACAGATTGGTTCCAGGCGTATCTACCCGGCGATGAGAAAGGCATCGAAGCGCTGCTTGCACGCGTCGAAAAGTCGGGATTCAAGAATCTGGTGATCACGGTTGATTACCCGGTTCCGCCCAATAGTGAGAATCATGTTCGTAGCGGATTCTCATCACCGTTGCGGCCCAGTGTAAGGCTGCTTATAGACGGTTTGCTGAGGCCACGATGGCTATTTGGCACTTTTATCAGAACCCTGATAAATTCTGGCGTGCCTCACTTTGAGAACAACTACGCTACGCGTGGCATTTCGGTTATTTCAAGAAACGTCAATCGGGACTTTTCGGGTAGAAGCCACTTGAATTGGGAGTCGCTGGTGCTGGTTCGCAGGCTCTGGCCTGGGAATCTCATTGTCAAAGGCATACTGCACCCTCAGGACGCCCTCAAGGCGGAAGCTGCAGGCGCCGATGGCATTATCGTCTCGAATCACGGTGGGCGTCAGCTTGATGGTGCCATTGCACCGATGAATGTATTAAGCGCAATTGTAAAAGCGGTGAGCCTGCCGGTCATGATTGACAGTGGGTTTCGGCGTGGAACCGACGTGCTCAAGGCGCTGGGTCTGGGTGCTAAATTTGTGTTCGTCGGACGCTCCTTTAATTACGCAGCGGCCTACGCCGGCGAGGAGGGCGTCAGTCACGCCGTGAAATTGCTCTCAGCGGAGGTTGAGCGAAATATGGCGTTGCTGGGAATAAACAGGGTAGAGGACATGGATTCTGAGCGAATGTGTTTGAAAGACGGAGGGCCTCTTGTCGTCTCACCATGAGTCAGCTGCGCAGTCTGCAGGTTCTGATCACCCGTATTGGTTTCATCCGATCTCCTGGCAGGCGGCACTCTCTGCGCTTTGGTATCTTGGAGAAAACAACATCAATATCGACGTGATGCGGCGCATTGAAAAAGAGCTGCGTGAGAAAGAGTTCGAAACACTTCGGTCCTCAAGAATGCCGGCCTGGATGAGTGAGGCGTTCAGGCAATATGAAGCAGGGCGAGCCCATGGCTGAGTGGGCTTTGCAGGCTCTGTTCTCCATGTCAAGTGTACATCCGATGGCCTCTAAGGGTGAGACGTCGCTGTTCAAGGCTCGCGGTGTGATCGATCGCTTTTCTGAGGATGTGGATACCACACTGGATTACCGGGCCTTCGAGGAAGATTTTGATCCATTCACGGAGGAGGTGAGCCGAACTGAAACCAAGAAGTTTAGTGAGCGGCTAACATCCTACGTCAGTGACTGTGCGAACTACGTGGTCGCGCCGCACCTCAAGAATGAGTCGGCGAAATTACCCACGGCCGACCAACACACCGTTGAAGTGGACGGTGGAGGCGAAAAGATCTGGATTACTTACCCGTTGGTTGTGGAAGTTATAGACTAATACGTCCGGTCGCAGGTGCTCATTGGGCTCGGTGGTCGAAACGTTAATGATACAATGCTGTCCTCTGCTCGGACGCATTTATAAGCCCTAACCGATAGCTCTCTGGACTGCCACATAATGCGTGACTTCGTCGCCATCCATCACCGGTGAGATTTTCCATTCAATGATAAAAGCGGAGCCGTCCTTGCGGTAATTAATGGTGTCGCCGTGAAAGGTCCGATTATTCTTCAGATCTTCAGACAAACGCTCTTTTACTCCTCTCTCGGTTTTCGGTCCCTGAAGCAATCCGGGTGTTTTTCCGATTACTTCATCTGCAGAATAGCCGGTCAGATTGCTGAAGGCCTGATTTACATAAATGATCACAGAATTTTTATGATCGGAAGAAGCTTTTGTCACCATGATCGATTCAAAAGCCAAGCCAGCGACGGTTTGAAACAGTGGGGATTGAAGCACTTCTGTAGAGCTGACCATATATATTCCTTTGCGTTAAAAACGGTTTTTGTTTGAAAAATTATCTCTATTTTACGAACTGTACCTGTCACTGTATCAGTTCGTGAACAAACCAAACCTGATCGCTAGCTTTTGGCTTGATAAGCACGCAGCCGAGTTTGTATAACTGGCCCTTTGAGGACTCAGTTGCTGAAAACTTCATTGTAAAGCTGCATTGTGCCTTTCCATAAGCGATTTGCAGCATTTTCGTTGTAGGCAATGGGCATATTGAATTCTTCGGTGACTTTGTCCGCGCCCGGATTGGTGAAGGAATGTAGAACGCCCGGGAAGCTGACCAGCATCAGGTCGGCTTCGGCATCCTGCATTTCTTTCACCAGGCCGGAAACCTGGTCTGACGGCACCATCTTGTTGTCTGCGCCACCGGTGTAAACGTGAATTCGTGGCTGGACTGTTCCGGCTTCAGCCTTGACGAGGCTCCCTAAAGTTTTGTGATAGCTCACTACGGCGTTCAGGTCCCAGGCCTCACTGATGACATGGCGTTCACCTACAATGGCCAGTATGTGAATGCGATCACCACTGCGAAGGAGGGCTTGTCGTTTAAGAACGAGCGGGCTATCGGTCACAACGTCCCAGGACACCTGATGAAAGGATACCCACGGGAGGCGGTTGCTCCAATACTCCGGGACATTGTTCCTCAGGGCGCCGGGCGACGGTATTTGCTCCGTCATTGGGACATTACCGGGGATCCGGGCCCGTCCGTTGACTTCAAATTGTTCAGCGAGGGGTGCATCGCACCGATCGACAACCTGCGTATCAAGGAGGCCGCGGAGGTTTTCGAGGCTCAGGTAAAAGACACCAAAGTGGTTTCGTTCACCCAGGGTGAAATCAGCGATCGGGATGAGTATCTGCTGGAGCACGCCAATCAACTGGCTGTAGTCATCGGTGGCGCCACCGGCGCGGGCGGTGATGCGCCAAAGCTGCCAGTTGTCGGGTCCCGGGACGGAGGCTTCTACCTTGAGGGGATCCTCCAGGAACCTGAAATCACCAATCACTGGCTGGTGAAGTTTCCCCGAGGCTGCATGCCGGCAGAGGATCAGGACATCCTGCGAGCAGAAGGGATTTTCTACCGGGCTTTAGACCAGTTGGGCCAAAATACTATCCGGGGTGCCCATGTGGTGGAAGGCAAGGTACCGGCGTTAATGAAGGGGGAGGCGACGATGGCTAGAATGCCACCAAAGGTTGAAGAACATAAGCGCGAAGTGGCCCAGGCCGAGCTGGAGACGCGCATGAGCCAGGGCAAGATCTCGGTGGGGGCCGCGGTGCGTGAGATCCGCCAGCGCTTTGTCGGTATCACGCTGGAAGACTATGCTCGAGTATGTGGTCTGTCGAAGACCACCCTTATGAATATAGAGCGTGACGATCCCCGGGTTCTGCTGGAATCTGTTAAAAAAGCGGTGGAGCCATTGGGGTACCAATTGTCCCTAGTGCCTGCTGAGGATCTCTAGGGAAGCGGGTTTCCAGTATTATTGAACCACTACAGCGGGTGATTACTGTGCCCAACAGGGGAGTTTTCAAATTCAGGGCGAGGGTCGTAACTTAAGGGGCAAGAAAAAGCAGTTTAAAATTTTGGGCACACCAAGGACACAGTTTGGACATAGCCAATAAAAAAGGCCCTACGCTTTCACGTAAGACCTTGAAAAATATGGTGCGCCCGACAGGATTCGAACCTGTGACCACTGCCTTCGGAGGGCAGTACTCTATCCAGCTGAGCTACGGGCGCTTACGAGCTTAACGGCTGCGCGCTAATTTCGAGTGCGTAATCTTACGTTTGCTGCGGGCGACTGTCCAGCCTTTGCCGGACAGCGTCGTTTAATTTGCTGGTTTGGTCCTGTACACGCGGACAACTCAGCTCAGTCACGCGAACGGCTCGGGCGTTAGGGCCACAAGCCCGTGCTCATTACTGAAGGTTACTTCACCGTCTTGAATGGTTACCTGAAGGTTCATGGCGCGCTGTGACAGGCCTGCCAGCTGCTCGGTGGCTTCCGGGTCAAGATTGACGCAAGTCAGGTTGTTAAAGCGTGCCAGCTTTGCTTTATTTTTGTCCCACCATATGGGCACGCCGCGGCCGCCGTAGGTGTATAGAATCACCTGTTTTGAGCGGTTGCAGGCTTTGCGCAGGCGGCTTTCGTCTGGCAGGCCCAGTTCAATCCAAAGTTCAATTTCGTTGCTCAGGCTTTTTTGCCACAGTTCCGGCTCGTCGTCTTTGCTCAGGCCTTTTGTGAACTCCAGCGAGTCACTGGCGTTCAGTGCAAAGGCCAGCAGCCGCACCATCATGCGTTCGTCGTTTTCTGAAGGGTGGCGGGCCAGAGTCAGCTGGTGGTCGGCGTAATAATGGCGATCCATATCGGCAATATTCAGCGTGGCTTTGAAAATGGTTGCTTTAATCGCCATGAGGTTCCTGTGGTAATCGTGGGGCTGTTTGCGCCCTTTCGGTGCGTGGGGGACAATGCACGCGACGAGTGTAATTCATTTAGGGGACAGCTGGGCGCCGCCTATGTCGATACTACGGGGTTTTCTGATTCTGGTGCTGTTTTTCCTGCTAGGAGAATCATTGCGGCTGGTTTTTCTAGTGCCGATTAGCGGCGGTATTCTGGGGCTGATGCTGCTTACGCTGTATTTGATGGTGACCGGTGGCGTGAGTAAGCCTGTTGCCAGCGCCAGCCAGGCCCTGATTTCGGTGCTTATCTTGCTGATTATGCCCGGCCTGACAGAGATATTTTTCATCTCTGGCAAGTTCACCGGGCAGTGGCTGGCGGTGAGCGTGTCTTTGCTGGTGGGCACTTTTTTGAGTGTGGTCACCACCTTGGTTTTATTAAATCTGCTGGCGCGCAAACTGCCCCCTGAACCAGACCACCATGAATAGTCCGTCGACGGTTTGGGAGCGTTTACTGACGCTGTCTCACGTGTTGGCAGACACGCCGATGCTCGCCGTCGCGATGACCATATTGGCGTTTTTTGCAGCGAACAGTGTGTACATCGCTATTGGTCGCCCGGTGTGGCTGCCACCGGTTGTGCCCGCAGCCACCATTTTGGCCGGCATGATTGCGTTACTAGGCTTAGATCCAGACAGTTATCGCGAAGGTGCGAGTTGGCTAATGCTGCTGCTGGGGCCGGCCACGGTCGCGCTGGGTGTGCCGCTGTATCAAAATATTCATCATATTCGTGCCATGCTCTGGCCCATCGTTCTGACCTTGCCTATAGCCGCTTCGCTGGCGGTGTTGTACACCTTGGTTATTGCCTGGGCGCTGGGTGCGTCGCCAACGGTTATGGCGTCGCTAGCGCCAAAATCGGTTACGGCAGCCATCGCTCTGGGTATTGGCGAGATCATTGGCAGTTCGGTTCCGATGTTGATGGCGGCTCTGTTGATTACCGGTGTATTTACCACCTTGTGCGTTGAGGTAGCCACCCGCCTGCTGAACATTACGGATGAGCGAGTGATCGGTTTTGCGCTCGGCTTGAATGGCCACGCCATTGGCACCGTGCGGGCGTTTGAAATCAGCGCTACCGCAGGTGCTTTTTCTTCATTGGGCATGAGCCTGACCGGGCTGTTTACCGCGCTGCTGCTGCCGCTTCTTTTCAACCTGTGACCGATTCTTCACCCCAGCCCGTGCGTTCATTCAAACGTCTGTATGCGTCTTTCGTATAAGGGTATGTCGCAATTTCAATTGCCGTTTTGCTGTGTTTTTACTAATTTAATGCAGTGCATCTGGTGCTTTTAGGCCCCGGTTCGTCCGTAAAATTCTTAAAACAGCAACGGAAAACACGATGAGAAAGCTACTAACCGCATTTGTTGGCTCTATGGCTTTGGCCGCGGCGCCTTTAGCGCTGTCTGCTGAAGCGACCAAAGAACTGAAAATGGCCTATGACGCCGATCCCGTCACCCTGGACATCCACGAGCAGCTGTCTGGCGGTATGTTGCAGCTGTCCCACATGACCTTTGACCCGCTGATTCGCTGGAACAAAGATCTGGGTTTTGACGCCCGCCTGGCAGAAAGTTGGGAACGTGTGGATGACAAAACCATGCGTTTCAAACTGCGCGAAGGCGTTAAGTTTCATTCCGGTAATGAATTGACCGCCAAAGACGTGGAGTTTACTTACGACCGTCTGAAGCAAAGCTCTGATTTTAAAGCGATCTTTGCGCCGTTCACCGGCATTAATATAATTGACGACTACACCTTTGAACTGGTTACCGCCGAGCCTTACCCGCTGCTGCTGAACACCGCGACCTATATTTTTCCGATGGACAGTGAGTTCTACTCGGGTGAAACCGAAGACGGCCAAAGCAAGGCCGCCATTACCAAGCACGGCAGCTCCTTTGCCTCTGGCAATCTTTCTGGCACTGGCCCTTTTGTGGTTACATCGCGCCAGCAAGGCGTGCGCATGGAGTTCGACCGTTTTGCCGATTATTGGGATGACGCATCACCCGGCAACGTGAAGAAAATTGTGCTGACCCCCATCAAAGAAAACAACACCCGCGTATCGGCGTTGTTGTCGGGCGGTGTGGATTTTATCGCTCCGGTACCGCCAACCGATCTGGATCGCATCAAGCGCGACAAAGACACAGATCTGGTGGCCATGAGCGGCACCCGCATCATCATGTTTCACCTGAATCAGGACCGTGTTGAGGCTTTCAAAAACCCCAAAGTGCGCCAGGCGGTGGCTTACGCCATTAACCAGGAAGGCATTGCGGCTAAAATCATGAAAGGCTTTGCAACCCCCGCGGCGCAGATGTCACCGGCCGGCTACTCTGGCCATAACGAATCGTTAAAGCTTCGTTACGATGTGAAAAAGGCGCAGGAGCTGATGAAGGAGGCCGGTTACGAAGACGGCTTTACCATCACCATGATGTCGCCTAACAACCGCTACGTGAATGACGACAAGATTGCCCAGGCGGCTGCGGCCATGCTGGCGCGCATCAACATCACGGTGAATCTGAAGACCCTGCCCAAGGCTCAGTACTGGCCGGAATTTGACGCTCGTTCAGGTGACATGATGCTGATTGGCTGGCACGCCGATACCGAAGATTCTGCGAATTTCTTCGAGTTTCTGACCTTTTGCCCGAACGTTGACACCGGCGCCGGCCAATACAACGCGGGTTACTACTGCAATCCGGAAGTAGATGCGTTGGTTGCGAAGGCCAATGTGGAAACCGATCGTGAAAAACGCGCTGTCATGCTGCAAGACGCAGAAAAGCAACTGTATGACGACGCTGCGTTCATTCCCCTGCACTGGCAGGATCTGGCCTGGGCTTCAAAGAAGAACGTAAACATTGAGCCCATACTGAACGTGATGAACTTCCCGTACCTGGGGGACCTGGTGGTCGAGTAATCGCTTCTGACCACTCTCAATCGTACCTGATCAACCTGTAAAACCCGGTCGGCTGCGGGCACCCACTTTCCCCAGGGCGCTCGCAACCGGCTTTTTTATTGACGCCTAATCCGGACATTTTTCATGCTAGCGTTTTTGGTTCAACGGATTTCTCAGGCATTTCTGGTCATGTTCGTGATCAGCATGATCGCGTTTGCCATTCAGGACGGCCTGGGTGACCCGCTGCAGGAACTGGTGGGCATGTCGGTGTCGCTGGAAGAGCGCGATGCCATACGTGAAGACATGGGTTTGAATGACCCAATTTACGTGCAGTATGCGCGCTTTGCCGGTAATGCTTTGCAGGGAGATCTGGGCATTTCGTACTTCTACGGCAAGCCTACGTTACAGGTTATTGCGGAACACCTTCCGGCTACTTTGGAGTTGGTGATTGGTGCCAGCCTGATTATTTTGGTGTTTTCGGTGCCTATTGGTGTGTACGCAGCCATTCGACCGCAAGCATTCTTGTCGAAATTTTTTATGAGCATCAGCACCGTGGGCATTTCTATTCCGGTGTTTTTGACCGCCATTGTGCTGATTCAGCTGTTTTCGATTGGGGTCACGATTGAACTGTTTCCAACGGAGACCGGTTGGGGCACCTGGCTCAATGGCGCACTGTCTACCGATGGCGGTTTGCCGTCTTACGGCCGCGGTGACGAACTCAGCCCTTTGTTTGGTACCTGGAATTCAGGATTTTTCTCCTGGGACGGCCTTTTGCACCTGGTGCTGCCCTGTGTGTCTTTGGCGTCTATTATGCTGCCGCTGTTTATCCGGCTGATTCGTGCGGAAATGATGGAAGTGCTGCAAAGCGATTACATTCGTTACGCCCGCGCCAAGGGCTTGTCCTCCGGCCGCATTAATTTTCTGCACGCCTTGAAAAACACCATGCTGCCGGTGATTACGGTCGGCGGTGTGCAACTTGGCATCATGGTCGCTTACACCATTCTTACCGAAACCGTATTCCAGTGGCCGGGCATGGGCCTGATGTTTCTGGAAGCCATTACCCGCAGCGACATTCCGCTGATTGTGGCCTACCTGATGGTGGTGGGGCTGGTTTTTGTGATTACCAACACGATTGTGGATCTGATCTACGGCCTGGTGAACCCCACTGTAAAACTGACAGGTAAAAAAGCATGATGACCGCGACTGTCTCCCGCTGGACTCGCGCCCGCGACTCTTTCCTTTGGTACAGCTTTAAACGTGACAAAGTAGCCATTGTCAGCTTCATTGTCTTTTTGGCGATGGTTCTGTCGGCGATTTTTGCACCCTTGTTAGCACCGACGGATCCTTACGATCTGGCGCTGATTGACATTATGAACTCAGAATTGCCGCCGGTTGGCATGAGCGGCGCCGACGGGGCCTTCCCGTTGGGCACCGACGCCCAAGGCCGGGATATGCTGTCGACTATTTTGTACGGCACCCGGGTGTCGCTGATGATCGGTTTTGGTGCGGTTATTCTGCAGGCCGTACTGGGCATTTTGTTCGGTCTGCTGGCCGGTTACATGGGCGGCCGGGTAGACGCTGTTCTGATGCGCATCGCCGACGTGCAGCTGTCGTTTTCTACCTTGATGGTGGCGATTATTGTGGGCGCGGTGTTCAAGGCCAGCTTTGGCAGCCTGATGTTTGGTGAAATCGCCATTTACATGCTGATTTTTATCATCGGCGTGGCCGAGTGGCCGCAAATTGCCCGCACCGTGCGAGCCTCGGTGTTGGCAGAGAAGAAAAAGGAATACGTAGACGCGGCCAAGGTGATGGGTTTTCGCACCAACCGCATTATGTTCCGTCACATTCTGCCCAATACTCTTTCGCCGATTTTCGTGATCGGTACGGTGCAAATTGCCAACGCCATTATCTCCGAAGCGGCGCTGTCTTTTCTTGGCCTGGGCATGCCTGAAACCCAGCCTTCATTGGGTTCGCTGATCAAATCCGGCTTCGATTACATTCAGAGCGGTTCTTGGTGGATTACCCTGCTGCCCGGCCTGGTGCTGGTGGTGTTGGTGCTGGTAATCAACCTGCTGGGCGACTGGCTGCGCGATGTAATGAACCCACGGCTGTACAAGGGATAATCCAATGGCATTGCTGGAAGTAAACAATCTGGATGTTCGCTTTGCCGTGCGCGGTGGCGATCTGACAGCCCTGCGGGGCATCAGCTTTTCGCTCGACAAAGGCGAACGACTGGGCCTGGTGGGCGAATCCGGCGCGGGTAAATCCGTGGCGGCATTTTCTATCCTCAATCTGATCGCGCAGCCGGGCTACATTGCCGGCGGGCAGATTCTGTTTGAAGGCAAAGACCTGGCGGCCATGAGCGAGCGTGAACTGCGGAAAATTCGCGGCAACCGCATCGCCATGATTTTTCAGGACCCGATGATGACTCTGAACCCGGTGCTGACCATTGGCACCCAGATGGTGGAAGCGATCAAAGCTCACCGCCGGATCAGCAGCAAAGACGCGC
>Ga0306865_1000226_pt1 | contig 29139 bp, 36 predicted proteins | sample AntRauTorckE5431_FD_190441 | JGI IMG/M metagenome (GOLD analysis project Ga0306865, IMG submission 190441) | Saline lake microbial communities from Rauer Islands, Antarctica - Metagenome Torckler E5 #431 (v2) (version 2) | ecosystem: Environmental > Aquatic > Non-marine Saline and Alkaline >... | reverse complement strand
TAGGGTCTACTGAAAATCTCAGAAGGGTCCAATGTGGCTTGTTTGCCAATAGAAGACGTATAGGAATACTTCGATATGCAGGAAATAAGGCAGATAGGATTCTTCTGTGACCACATTTTGCCAAATAGGCAAAATGAAAAATGCACGTATTTTAAGGGTTTAGGTAAATTACTTTGCATTTCTATTCCAAGAAATTAACTTTATTTTAACGGAACCTATTGATCACAAATAACATAAGTCGTTCTAGTTCTTTTTTCAGTAAACCCTACATAACAGATTCTTTTACAGCCATTTCTTTGGTATAAAAATAGCTTGGCTGCCTCCGGAACGAAACCGTAACTACTGCTACCTGCCTGCAGGTGCTTAATTTTTCTGCCTCAAACTGATTGAAAATAATTCCATCTTTAATATGTCATTCTATAATTCATTTGGTATTAGTCACTCAGTCTGTAGGATATACTAGAACAGATTTGGAAACAGAGGGACACTATAGAGAATTAGAGGAGTTGGTGTGAGGAGAAGTACTGCAAAACGGCTTCCTTACCGTACAGCATTACTTCCAGTTTGACAGCCTTCTTTTGTCGTTTTATCTTAGGATTAAAGTTGTGCGTATTAATGAATATGGTCTGAGCCTTCTGCTGTGACCCTAGGTGCCGTCTATTGAGGTACTCGCTACTGAGCAAACTAAATGACATCATAAAATCACCCGTTTTGCGGATAGATTTCGGAGCTATTTTTGCAGCTGAACTGTCTGCCTCTAGTTTGATACCTAGCGTTTTTACATTGCACTTGTAGTAGGAGTTCGCACCTTTATTAGCAGTTACTAAGGTATCAAATATGTAAAAAGGATAATTATCTAAAATGCCTCCGTCTACCATTACTTTGGTAGTAGAGTCTGCATTTTTTTTCTTTACTAAGCTGCCGTCAGGCTGCATAAATATGGCCTCGAAATACACGGGAATACTAATGCTGATTCTCACGGCATCTAGTACTTTCATCTTGGGATAGGTTTGGTGGCTGAATATTTCTATTTTTTGATCAGTAAGATTAGCACCGGTGATGTAAAGTAGTTTTACATTCTTGCCAGCGTGGTGTGCTTCATAAAGTTCTTGAAAAGTTAGATCAGCAGAAAAGCCTTTTGCCATCATTATCTTACCTAAGTCTTCTGTGAGTCTATCTGTTTTATAGTATCCATAGGTTCTTTTTATCCGGATCAGACCACCTATGACTGGGAGGCCTACCTGATTGTACTTGCCAAAGTTTGTATTGAGATTTAAATGACGAATTTCTTTGCCAGAATATCCCAGAGCGTACATCATGCCATTCATAGCACCAGAACTGCTGCCTGCTACTCGTTCTATACTGTCGGATATACCAAGGCTATCTAGCACTTCAAAAGCACCGGCATAGGCTATGCCTTTCATTCCACCACCTTCCAGTACAAGATTAGTGTATTGTGCTGGTGACAAAAAGCTAAATGCCAAAAGTAGAAGGGTGAAAGTATTTTTCATTTATTAATAATGTACTATGGATTATGGGTGTTATTGTTTAATAGTATTAAACAATATAATGGGTTTTATACGGTGCTAATAGACCCATTGAAGTGCTATACAAGAATGTGCTGCAGTGAGCATTGAGATGATACAAACTAGTGTTAAACGCATTCATACTAAGCTAAAAACAGGTTGCCAATCATAAAGTAAAGGAATAGCCCAAGTAAATCATTGCTCGTGGTGATAAAGGGGCCAGTGGCTAAGGCAGGATCTATTTTTAATTTATCCAAAGCTAGCGGAACTATGGTGCCTATTACTGCGGCCATGAGAATAACACTCAGCAGAGCCAAGCTTACGGTCATCATGATATCTAAGTGGTTACCAGATAAAAATCCATAACCCATTAGCAGGCCAGAACAAACTAAGCCATTAATTACTGCTATGGCGAGTTCCTTGCCAAGCTTACCCCACACATCACTATTTGTGATAGAGTTATTTGCTAGTCCCTGCACCATTATGGAGCTAGACTGCACACCTACATTACCTGCCATGGCCATTATGAGTGGCATAAAGAGTGCTAATTGTACATTTTTAGTTAGTTCAGCTTCAAACCCGCCTATAACTAGTGAACTGGCTATACCTCCTGCTAACCCTATAATGAGCCACGGTAAACGTGCTCTGGTATTACTAAATATGGTATCAGAAGTGTCTTTTCTTCCACTGATACCAGATAGCATTTGGTAATCTTTATCCGCTTCTTCTTTTACGAAATCTATAATATCGTCAAAAGTGATACGACCTACAAGTCTATTAAAAGCATCTACGATGGGTAGTGCTACGAGGTCATACTTTTGGATGGTAGCTGCTACTTCTTCTCCTGAAGTATATGTGTATTCGTAGATGATGTTTTCGTTGTAGATTTCATCTACAGTCATTTTTTCTTTGGCTAAGAGTATAGCTTTCAGAGAGACCCAGCCTACTAGTTCGTCATAGTCATCCACCACATATATAGTATACACCTTGCTTACTTCTTCGGCTTGCAGACGTATCTCATCTGTACATTGTTTTACGGTCCAGTTTAGTTTTACTTTTATGAGCTCTTTAGCCATTAGTCCACCTGCTACATTATCTGCGAATTTGAGCAGTGAGGATATATTTTTACTGTGTTCTTTATCTTCAAGAGTACGCAGTATTTCCTTGCCCTGAGTAGTGTCCATAGCATTCAGTATGTCTGCGGCATCATCAGAGTCTATGTATGCAAAGAAGTCATTTGCTATTTCTTCATTGGTATATCCTGCCAAAAACTTGAGTTTGATGTCGTTTTCTAGCTCAATGAGTACATTCACTTTTTTTTGTGGCTCAAGTAGTGAGGCTACATATACAGCCTCTTCTAGCTCAAGATCGTCAAATAGGTCTGCAATATCAGCCGGATAAAGCTTGTCTAATACCGGAAGGACTTCTTCCTGATTATGGGCTTGTATTAGAGTTACTAGCTCTTCTACGAATTCTTTTGTGATTTCAATCGCTGACATGTTGCTCTATAAATGCCGTTAATTCTTCGAATTGTAAGTGTGTCAAATTCTCTGGTCGCAAGGTAGCATATTGATGTGTATTAAGTATCGCCTTTGGAATAATCGTAGCTAAACCGTTACTCAGCGTTTTTCTCCGCATCCCAAAGGATGTCTTAACTACACGCTTAAGTAGTTTCGGATTGCATTTCCACTGGTGATCTACTCGTGTAGCTTTCACCACTATGCTATTTACCCGCGGTGGAGGGTTAAATGCTTCTGGGCCTAGCGTCATCACCTTTTCTACCTTATAGTAAAATGGCGTAAGTACGCTTAGTATCCCATAGTCTTTCTTATCTTTTGGTAGAGCTATTAAGCGTATGCCCATTTCCAGCTGAAACATGCCCACCCATCGCTCTACTAGCTCAGTGTTTTCTATGATTTTAAAAACTATCTGAGAAGAAATATTATAGGGAAAGTTGCCAATGAGACTAAACTGTTCAGTGTAGTAATCCCGCAGATTTACTTTCAGAAAATCTGCTTTGATAAGTTCTATATTTTCAAAATGCTGCTCCAAATGCGTAGCCGCTTCTGGGTCTATCTCTACGGCTCTAAATCGCTTGGCATCATTCAGCATAAATTGGGTTATGATTCCCATGCCTGGACCTATTTCCAGAACGTCCTGTGTAGAAATATCCCCAAGTCCGTCTACTATGGTTTTAGCCGTTTGATTACTCGTCAGGAAATGTTGTCCGAAGTGTTTTTTAGCTTTCAAGATTGGTTTGGTAATTTGGATGGGTCTTGGCGTGCGTCTATGACTAGTAATACTATAATTAGCGTTTTTTTTATCTCATATACAATCCAGTATTCTCTCACTCGAATGTAGTAATGATTGATAAATAACTGTTTTTTTATACTCTGATTGACAGCAATATAAAGTAAGCTACTCTCTATTTCATTTTCTAATTTACTTGGGAATGTGGAACTTAGATTTCGGTTAAGCCAATAAGTTAAAATATCTTTTTTCTGTTGCAGAGCTTTAGGTGTCCAACTTATAGTGAGTTTAGCCATTGCATAGTCTCGTTATGTTGAGTTTCATGGTCTATTAGCTCTCCTCTTTTAGCTTGCTGTTTACTTTTTCTTAGTTCAGCTACTCCTTTTGGACTATTGATGTATGCTAAAAGTTCTTCTTTTTCTTGTTGTTCAGTTTTGTATTCCATTAGAGGCTCTTGTATTATGAAGTCTTCGCTGGCTCTTATGTCAGCTTCAGTTCTGTAGCTTATAACTTTCTCAACCTCACGTAGCTTTTCTTCATCTTTCATACTGGCTATTCGTTGAATGATTCTCAACTTTAGTTCTGCTAAACTCTCCATTTGTCAAAGATAGTTAATCGATGTTGATTTTTGATTTTAGCCAAGGTATAAAGTCTGTTTTTCCTTCTATTACATTAGCAATGGTAATATGTTTAATTTTTTCGCTACCCTTCAGCTCCTTTACTTTTATCCAATCTTTTTCAGTGCAAACTAACGTTGCTCCGTTTGCTTTTTTAAGCAGGAGGTCTATGTCTTTTTGAGTAAATGAATAGTGGTCCGAATACTTCTGAAAGCCAATAAGTGTATGTGATTTTTTTAAGTAGCTTTCAAAAATAGAGTTATTTGCCAAAGCACTGAAACCAAAAACATTTCCTGATATAGGAGCTTGCTGGTACTCTATTTGGGAGTAAAATGAGGGCAAGCTATTCCAACGTAGTTTGTCATAATTTTCTGGGCACTTAGTAAAGATAAGGGCATCTGCTCGTGCAGCTCCTTTTCTACTTTCACGAAGTCTTCCGCTAGGCATGAGCCAGTCTTTGTAAAATGGGTTAGAATAAGTGCTAAGCAGTATCTGGACATTTGGCTTTATTGCTCTATGTTGGAATGCGTCATCTAGTAAGATTAAATTTATCTCAGGTTTTTCTGTTAAAATTTGCCTTACTCCAGCCACTCTATCTTCGCATATAGCTACGGAAATATGCTCAAATTTAGATTTTATTTGAAGTGGCTCGTCTCCTGTTTCTGTGAAGGAATGACTTGTCTCTACCCAGCGAAAACCTCGCGTCTTCCGGCCATAACCGCGACTTAGTGTGGCTATGGTATATTCATCTTGCAATGCTCGGATGAGATACTCTACCATGGGAGTCTTCCCACTGCCGCCCACGGCAAGATTGCCTACAGATAGTATAGGAATGTCAAACTTAGTGGATTTGAATATACCAACGTCATAACACCAATTACGCAGAGATGTTATCAGCCAGTAGATGGCAGATACTGGTGCGAGTACTATGGTTTGAAAATTTTTGATAGAGTGCAAAGAAAGGGGAAGAGATGTATTACTAACTAGATTTAAGCTTCCTTTTGTCTAGATGCTGTCTATTAGAGAAAAAGGATAAGACTATGATTTCTTTATTGGTAACAAGGTAATAGAGTGAGTTATACTTCATTACTACTAGTTGTCTTACTTCCTTACGCTCTGGTATTAATTTGGCGATATACGGATTATCTGATAGTAATCCCTCTATTTGTTTAATCTCAGTCTGCAGTGCTGTTATTTCTTTGGTAGTGAAGTTCTCTGCCAAGTATGTCAGAGTAGAGGCTAAGTCTTGTAGTGCATTCTGTGACCATTTAACCTTGAACATACTTATCAAATAGCTTCATTGCTTCTTTGTGAGGTTTTGTTCTGCCAACTTTTACATCTGCCAAACCTCTGTCTATAGAATGGAGTTCTTCTACAGAGGTCTGGTGAGAGTTTTCTTTTAGCTGCAAGTACTCGTTGTACTCGGCCATTGATAAAAGCACCACTCCTTTATCTTTTCCTCTATTTATGATGAGGGTCTCCATATTGTCAGTGATCCTATCGAGGTATTGTTTCATCTCTTTGCGAAAATCTGTGAGTGTAGTTGTAGTCATACTTGTATTCTTAAGTGTAAGTAAATCTGTACAAATTTAGTGAATTATCTTTTATGTATAGATAATGAATTGCAAGCAGGTTTATGATAAAGGACAAAGAAAAGGGAAATGGCATGAGGGGTATTCGTAGTTTTTTATATTAATATTTGAAGATGCTTTTCAAATATTTTAGAGCAAGTATAAAACATAGATATACTGATATTTTAATAAGAAAGAGTGAACAATATAATTCATCAAATGGTACAACATTCCAAGAATTAGGAAGGAAGTCTCGGTGCATTGATGTTGATACTATTACTAGCTTTTCAAATGTGAATATAAATGACAAGCTAAATAGCAGTTTAAGTAGTACAGATTTCTGAATGCGGCTAATTCTAAAACTCTGACTGAAAAGAAACCAAAACAGAGGTTGAAGCCACAGGCCATAACTGTACGATCCAAAGAATCGATCTTTCAATGAATGGTTTTCGATATTCTCGTTAAAGAATAAATCAGTGGTAAGACTCTTTGCCAAAAAAACGAAGTAGAGTATACCGACGAACAGTATTAATTTGGTTGATAATAGATGCAGTTCTTTTATGTAACTTCTTTTCAGAGGGAATAGATTTTTGGCAATAAAAAATAGAAGGGCAACAAATCCGAATGGAATTAAAAAGTGTTCTTGAATAACAAATAGTGTTTGGTACAACAGTTTAAATTTAGCCAATCTCCAATTAACTGTGTAACATCCCGATAGCTATCGGGATAACAAGCACCATAAACTTCCTATCTTCGCCCTATGCGAATAGCAGACGTCATCAATCATTTAGAAAGTATAGCTCCATCAAGTTTACAGGAAAGCTATGACAATAGTGGATTGCTAGTAGGAGAAAAGAGCACGGAAGTGAGTGGAGTCCTCATTAGCCTCGATTGTATAGAGGCTTCAGTAAATGAAGCTATCGAGAAGAAATGTAATCTTATCGTGGCTCATCATCCCATAATATTTAGTGGGCTCAAGCGGTTTAATAATGCCAATTATGTGCAACGTACGGTACAGCTAGCTATCAAGAATGATATCGCCATCTATGCCATTCATACTAATCTGGATAATGTATATGGGAATGGAGTGAACAGTAAGATTGCTGAGAAATTGGGACTTATCAATACTAAAATACTATCTCCTAAGTCAGGTGAACTTTTAAAGCTAGTCACTTACTGTCCTACTAAAAATGAGGAAGATATAAAAGAAGCACTATTTGTTGCGGGAGCAGGGCACATTAGCAACTATAGCGAGTGTTCATTTGCCACGGCAGGAAGTGGAACTTTTAGAGCAGAGCTAGGTGCTAATCCTGTGCTTGGAGAGGTAGGCAAACGACATACAGAAAGTGAAGTAAAAATCGAAGTAATTATATATAAGTCACAAATGGATAGTGTCCTGAGTGCTTTGAATAACGCACACCCGTACGAAGAAGTAGCATATGAATTATATCCTACATTAAATCAGGACAACAATATAGGTAGTGGTATGGTGGGCGATTTGCAGGTAAAGATGAGTACAGTTGAATTTCTTGAGCATTTGAAATATTCTATGAACATACAGGTCATCAAGCATACGTTATGGGATAAACCAATTAAAAAAGTGGCTATATGCGGTGGTTCTGGGCAGTTTTTACTAGGCAACGCGAAATCCTCCAAAGCAGATGTGTATGTAACGTCAGACTTTAAATATCATGAGTTTTTTGATGCAGAGAACCATATTATGATTTGTGACATTGGACATTACGAGAGTGAAAAGTTTACAATCGACCTATTGTTTGACATTTTGAGTAAAAAGTTTACTACCTTTGCAATCCTTAAAACAGAGGTCAACACCAATCCGGTTAACTATTTCATATAAATGGCAGCAAAAACAATAGAGCAGAAACTCGAGCAACTTTACAAACTTCAAACTATAGATACCCGTTTAGACCAGCTGAGAGCTGTGAGAGGCGAGCTACCTATGGAAGTTTCTGACTTAGAAGATGAGCTCATCGGTCTTAATACTAGACTAGCAAATTTCAATACCGAGATAGAGACCTTTAACGAGCAGATAGTTGCTAATAAAGAGCAGATTAGAACTTCTACTGAGCTCATACGTAAGTATAAAGCTCAATTAGACAATGTGAAAAATAATCGTGAGTTTGATGCATTGAATAAAGAAGTGGAGATACAAGATCTTACTATTCAAGCAGCAGAGAAAAAAATAGGCGAGGTAGATCGCTCTATTAAACTCAAGGAAGAGTTAATCAGTGAAGTTCAAACTCGTCTAGACGAACGTGATAAAGATCTAGAGAACAAGAAAAATGAACTAAAAGAAATCACCGAAGAGACTGAGAAAGAAGAAAATTCTATCCAGACTGAGCGTGAAAGTGCACTTGATACTATAGATGAGAAACTTATAAAAGCTTACGATAGAATCAGACACAACTTTAGAAATGGGATAGCTGTGGCTCCTATACTTAGAGCTGCGTGTGGTGGATGTTTTGCTAAAGTACCACCTCAGTTACAATCCGATATACGACAATCCAAAAAAATCGTAATTTGCGAAGCTTGTGGACGTATTCAGATAGACGCTCGTATGGCTGGTATAGAAGATCATGTGGAAGAAGAAGTTAAACCTAAAAGAAGAGCAGTACGTAAGAAGTAATTTCTTTCGGATACTATCTTTTTTATTATTTGGCCTCTTTTCATTACAGAGCTCAGGGGTGCATTTCTTTGAGTTTACACCAAATCTCGTAGAAGCACAAAAATACAATCTAGAGCTTAGGCTTAGTATTGCTGCGGATATACTGAAAACCGAGAGTATATATTCTTCAGAGAATAGTGCTGTTCAGTATTTAATGCATTCTAACTCGTATCTGAAAGCGTTTGTATCCGAAGAGTCTTCCGACTATATAGCATATCAGGAAGTTAGAGAATCAGCTATTAGTCATTTTGAATTACTGAATGATACGTTGCCTCATAAAAAGTTTTTGCTGAGTGAATTGTACTTTCAGTCGGCTACTTTAGAAGCTAAGCATAATGATCTCTACAGTGCTGCACGGGATGTGAATAAAGCATATTCTCTCATAGAATCTAATCATAAACTGTTCCCTGATTTTTTGCCTAATAACAAAACACGTGGGATTTTACAGGTATATCTCTCTACGGTGCCAGATAACTATAGATGGGTGATACGTATGCTCGGGATAAGGGGTGATCTCAAAGGAGGAATGAGTTTACTTAAAGAGCTAAGTGCCCACAGGTCGGATACCGGTTTTATAGGAGGATTAGCCAAAGAAACACATTACTTATATGCTTTTTCACTGATGCAAGTGGCTAATCAGCGAACTATCGCTTGGTCAGAGATGCTCAAGGCTACAGTGGATTACCGTACAAATCTAGCAAGTTGCTTCTTCAGAAGTCACTTGGCTTTAAAACTTAATAAAAACGAGTCTGCTATACATACACTACAAAACAGACCCTTTGGTTTCGAATATGTAGAGTTTTACCTATTGGAACATTTACTGGGAACAGCAAAGCTCAACAAACAGGATTCTACTGCTATTGTGCATTTAGCCACTTTCAATGCTAATTTTAAAGGGATAAATTACGTAAAGAGTAATTTAAAACGAATGTGCTGGTACTACTTGGTAATGGGTAATAAGATTAAAGCCAATCAATATAAAACCGCAATACTAAATAACGGGTATACGATTAATGAAGACGATAAGCAAGCAGAGCGTTTTGGTAAAAAGCAATTGCCAAATAGTGATTTATTAAGCACTAGGTTATACTATGATGGAGGCTACGTTGATTTAGCATCAGCTGCGATATCCGTTATCAATGTAAATAGTTTAACTACACTAGATCTTAAAGCAGAGTATTGCTATAGGAAAGGGCATATTTTAGAAAAGCAAGGTATAATTATTCCAGCACTTAAATTTTACGAGGCTTGCACCTTATTTGCCATTAGTAGTGATGAATATTATGGTGCCTATGCGGCTATATTTTTAGGGGATTATTACTTGAATGTAAATGATGACGAAAAGGCTCGTAAGTTTTATAATCGGGCTTTAAGCTTTAAGAAAAATAAGGAATATACTGAGTCTATAGAACAGCGAGCTAAGAGTGGTTTAAAGAAGTGTAGATCGTAATCAGATCAGTTGGTCTTACCTAAAAACGTATATATTTCATAATTACAACTTCTTACTCCTCGTTGCAGGTAGTTTCATTCGTATCTATAAACTTGGCTATGGCGTCTTCTTTGTCAGCTTCTGTGGTGCACGCCTTCAGACCTCCTACCTCAAAAGATCGAGTGTCTTTGATGATTGCTTTTGGAATCACTCTTGAGTGTTTCTTTAGATATTCAGAAGTGTTAGCACTGGCTACTAAAGCAATGACAACAAGGGTTAAGGTAATGAGTTTCTTCAGCATGAGGGGGATTATAATAAGTCTGGTGTCAAAAAAAGAACAAAGCATATGCCAAAAGATGGTTGAGTGTATACTGAGCTTGTATTGAGCAGATTGTGCTTTATTTTATCAGTCCAAAAAAGTGATCTGCGTGTCAATATGAGAAAATAAATCTAAAAAAGTAGCGTATGGCTGTACGTCAAATGAGTTTATCTTTGCCAGCATAACATAGAAATGAGTAAGAGAGAAGTAAGAGTGCGTTTTGCACCTAGTCCTACTGGACCATTACACATAGGAGGAGTACGTACTGCTTTATATAACTATTTATTCGCTAGGCAACATAATGGTAAATTTCTGCTAAGAATAGAAGATACAGATCAAAAGCGTTTTGTAGAAGGGGCAGAGGAGTATGTCAATAAAAGCCTAGCTTGGTTAGGTATGGAAATAGATGAAGGTGTGGCAGAAGGTGGAGAGTATGGACCATATAAGCAGAGTGAGCGTATGGATAAGTATGCCGCTTACGCAGATCAGTTGATAAGTGATGGGTATGCATACTACGCTTTTGATACGCCTGATGAGCTCAATGAGATGAGAGCTAAACTAGAGGCTAACAATATGGGTGCTAAGTATGACGCTACATCCCGTATGAGCATGAAAAACTCTCTAACTCTCAGTGAAGATGACGTAAAGGAACGACTAGATAGAGGTGATAAATACATTGTACGTATTAAGTTACCCCGTAATGAAGAGATACGCTTCGAAGATCATATAAGGGGCTGGATAGTTTTTAATAGTAGCCAGTTAGATGATAAAGTACTGCTTAAAGAGGATGGACTTCCTACTTATCACTTAGCGAACATAGTGGACGATCACTTGATGAATATAAGTCATGTTATCCGTGGGGAAGAGTGGTTGCCATCTGCACCATTGCATGTAATGCTGTATAGGTACTTGGGATGGGAAGATACTATGCCACAGTTTGCACACCTTCCATTGTTACTAAAGCCAGACGGAAAAGGAAAGCTGAGTAAAAGAGATGGTGATAGATTAGGATTCCCTGTATTTCCACTGGAGTGGAAATCGCCAGAAGGTGAGATCAGTTCAGGGTACAGAGAGGGTGGATATATGCCAGAAGCAGTAATTAATATGCTAGCTATGCTAGGATGGCATCCATCTGATAACCAAGAGATTTTTGATATTAAAGAACTTATAGCTGCGTTTAGCTTAGAGCGAGTGTCTAAGAGTGGTGCTAAGTTTGATATGGACAAAGCGAAGTGGTACAATCATCAGTTTCTGATGAAAGCACCGGCATCAGAACTGCGGAAGATGGTAGATGGTCAGATAGAGCCTATGCATTTAGAAAAAGGGGAAGAGTACATCGCACAAGTACTCGAAATGTTAAAAGAGAAAGTAAGTTTTGCCTTGGAGATACTTCCTATGGGGCAGTATTTCTTTGAGAATCCAGCTACATACGATGAAAAAGTGCAAAAAAAGAAGTGGAATACTGACGTAGAAGATCACATCACAGGATATGTAAATGGATTAGTAAATCAGAGACATACTACTGCTTTAGCCATGGAAGAGTACCTTAATAACTACACAGAGGAAGCAGGTGTCAGTAAAGGCAGTTTGATGCAGCCCTTAAGATGGACGGTTAGTGGTCAAGCAGGTGGTCCACCTATTTTTGAAATGTTAGCACTATTTGGGTTGTCAGAAATTCAAAATAGGCTAGAATTAGTGAAAGGTAAGGCCTAGATTGCTTTCGGAATAAGCTTTAGAATTTTGCAGGCTTTTTCGCTTGCTATCTGCTCAGCTACTTTTTTAGACTTTCCTCTTGCGGTAGAGATTTCATCACCGTCTAGGCATACTGCTATAGAATAGGTTTTGATTTTTTTCTCTGATTCTGGATTTAGCACTTTGAAGTCCAGTTCTTTTTTCTCTTTTTGGGCGTACTGATTTAGCAGACTTTTAAAGTTGACTGTGATGTCTTTTAGTTCATCAAAGTCTAAGTAAGGAGTTACTATTTTTTGTTTTACGAATCGTTTAACAAAGGTATAACCTCCGTCAAGATATACTGCTCCTATTAGTGCTTCTAGAGCGTTGCCTGCCATGCCTTGTACAGCTGCTTGGTTTTTACTGATAGATTTGCTGTAGACAAGATGATCCTGTAAGCCCATATTAAAGGCTATTGTGCTTAGCATTTTACGACTTACGGATTTGCTTCTCATTTCTGTAAGAAAACCTTCTCCTTTAAACGGAAATTTTTTAAATAGCAGTTCTGCTATGATCAGATCCAATACGGCGTCTCCTAGATATTCTAGTCGCTCATTGTTAGCACTGTCTTTTATTCCAAGGAGTTTTACTGAGTGACTGTTGTGTAGAAATGCTTGTTGATAGAGCTTGATATTGTATGGGCAGTAGCCCAAAATTTGCACGAGTTTTTTATAAGATTTCGAATGTTTAGAGAAGTAGAGGTAGTAAAATTTTGTAAAACTGTGAAGCACAGTCATTACTCACACTTCCCCATAACTATGGATGCATTGTGACCGCCAAAACCAAATGTATTGCTAAGAGCGTACTTTACCTCTCGATTTTGAGAAACATTAAATGTGAAATTTAGCTTAGAGTCAAATTGCTCATCATCTGTAAAGTGATTGATGGTAGGAGGAACTATACCTTTATTAATAGCCAAAAGACAAGCTATAGCCTCTACAGCTCCTGCAGCACCAAGTAGGTGTCCAGTCATGCTTTTAGTAGAGCTGATATTTAAGTTATAAGCATCATCACCAAATACTCCACGGATTGCTTTGGTTTCACTGATGTCACCTAGCGGAGTGGATGTGCCATGTACATTTACATAATCTATATCGCTGGGTTGAAGATTAGCATCTTTAAGTGCTCTTCTCATCACGTTTATAGCACCTAATCCCTCAGGGTGTGGAGCAGTTATATGGTGTGCATCAGCGGTCATGCCACCGCCTAGAATTTCGCCATATATCTTAGCACCACGTGCTTTAGCGTGTTCGTACTCTTCTAGTATAAGTGATGCCGCACCTTCTCCCAAAACGAAACCGTCTCTGTCTGCGTCAAAGGGTCTTGATGCAGTAGCTGGAGAGTCATTTCTTTCAGAAAGGGCTTTCATACTATTAAAACCTCCGACAGCTGATGGTGTTACACAGGCTTCAGAGCCTCCTGTCACCACAGCTTTCACCATACCCAAACGGATGTAGTTGTAAGAGTCTATGATAGAGTTATTAGAAGAAGCACAGGCTGAGATAGTACCAAAGTTTGGTCCTCTAAAGCCGTACTTTATAGAAATATAACCAGGAGCTATATCGCCTATCATTTTAGGTATAAAAAAGGGATTAAATCTAGGAGTTCCGTCTCCGAGAGTATAATCCCTTATTTCTTTCTCAAGTGAGCTAAGTCCTCCGATGCCTGATGCCCATATTACTCCTATATCTTCTGGAACAAAATCTACATCCATAATACCGGAATCAAGAACAGCCTCATTCGCTACCACCATAGCATATTGGGTAAAGGGATCCATTTTGCGGGCCTCTTTGCGGTCTAGATGATTAAGGATATCGAAATTTTTAATTTCGCACGCGAATTTGGTTTTGAACTTTTCAGCATCAAAACGGGTGATAGGTGCAGCACCACTTGTTCCACTGGCTAGGGCATCCCAATAAGATTGGGCATCATTTCCAAGTGGCGTGAGTGCACCAATACCGGTTACTACTACTCGCTTGAGTTGCATATCGGATTGGTTAAGGATTAACCTGCGTTTTCAGTGATGTAAGTAACTGCATCTCCTACAGTTCCTATTTTTTCAGCTTGTTCATCTGGGATGGCAATATTGAATTCTTTTTCAAATTCCATTATTAATTCCACAGTATCTAAAGAGTCAGCACCAAGGTCATTGGTGAAGCTTGCTTCGTGAGTTACTTCAGATTCTTCAACACCCAACTTATCTACGATTATTGATGTTACTTTTTCAGCTATTTCAGACATATTGATTTATTTTTGTATTCTACCGCAAAGAACAATTTTTTCGATAAAAACAACAAAATTAATTTGTAAATAAACGGATTGATTTAAATACTTCATACTTGTGCAATCACTTTTTTCATTAAACGAATTGGTACTGGAATACCCCGAGGTGTACGGTATATCTACACCTGTGAGACATTTGAGACTCGGATATATACTCAGTTCTAGTCACTATTTTGATGTGGTGTATGAGCCAGAAGTTTCTTCATATGATAAGGAAAGCAGCTATGGAGCGTATCATTTGACATTTTTGGACGACCTTTCAGAGGTGTTGATTATTAAAAATAAGGAGAGCAACTCATATTTTTATCCAAAATACAACACCGTAGACTATCTTATTTGTAGTCTGACGGAGGATGAAATTAATAAAGAAATACCTGTGATAATTAGTAAACTTATGGGGATATCGATTTGTTTTGCACTCAAGAAACCCAATCAAAAGGAAATATTAAATTTTACACAACTATTATGAGTCAAAGTATAAAGTACAACAAAACAAAGATAATAGCGACTATGGGCCCAGCGACCTCTAGTGTACCGATGCTAAAGAAAATAATCAAAGCGGGTGTTGATGTTTGTAGAGTGAACTTTTCGCACGGAGATTGGGGCACACATTTAGAAGTAATTAATAACATACGTGAGGCAAATAGAGAGCTAGGTACTAACGTAGCAATATTAGGTGATTTACAAGGCCCTAAACTGAGAATAGGCGAAGTAGAAAATAATAGTATGCTGCTGGAAGAAGGTGCTACTATGACTCTGACTACGGAAGCTACAATAAGTTCAGGTACTACCATTTATGTTAAATACTCCACACTAGCTAGAGATGTGAAAGTAGGCGAGCGAGTACTTCTAGACGATGGTAAGCTAGAGCTAGAGTTCTCCAAAAGAATAGATGAGAGCACGGTAGAAGCTGTGGTTATAAATGGGGGTTACTTGAGTTCTAACAAAGGGTTTAATTTACCCTCCTCAGATATGTCTGTTGGGAGTCTTACTCCTAAAGACAGAAAAGACCTAGAGTTTATTATTAAGCATGATTTTGATTGGGTAGCATTATCATTCGTGCGAGAAGAAAAGGATATTATAGAGCTACGTGAGATTCTGAAAGAGAATAATTGTCACGCACACATCGTAGCTAAGATTGAAAAGCCGCAAGCTGTAGAAAATATAGATGGGATAATAGCAGTAACTGACGCTATTATGGTAGCACGTGGAGACCTAGGTGTAGAAATGCCTATGGAACAAGTCCCTGTGATCCAAAAACGTATCGTCACCAAATGTGTAGCTGCATCAAAACCTGTGATAATAGCTACACAAATGATGGAGAGTATGATAACCTCACCTACGCCCACCAGAGCAGAGGCTAATGATGTGGCTAATGCTGTAATGGACGGAGCTGACGCTGTGATGCTAAGTGCTGAGACTTCTGTAGGAGAGTATCCGTTAAAGGCTGTTCAGGCAGTAGAACGCATATTAGGCAGTACTGAGCAAGGATGGAATGTTTACAATAAATTTCAGAAACCAGATCCATTATCTCCTTCATTTATAAGTGATAGGATATGTTATGCTACTGTAAGTATGAGTGAGGGAATAAGTGCCAATGCCATTATTAGTATGACTCAATCTGGGTATACCGCTTATAAAATAGCAAGTGGCCGACCAAATTGCGATGTATTTATTTTTACAGCGAATAAAAAGTTACTCACAAGACTAAGTTTAGTGTGGAATGTAAGAGCATTTTTCTATGACAAAAAAACAAATACGGATGAGACCATAAGTGATGTGATAGATGAGCTAAAAGCGAAAGGTTTTCTAAAAGATGGAGATGTAGTGATCAATACAGCCGCTATGCCCGTAATAGAAAATAGAAAAACAAATGCCATAAAGATTAGTACGGTAGGAGTGTAATGGAAGACATAGGAATAGTAAATAAAGTAGCTCAAAGCGGTATAGTAACCATAGACTTAGAGGATGTTATTCCTGCTAGAGAAGAGGCCTATATTGACATTAAGGAGCAGCTATTCCATGGCTTGATGCTAAAAGAAAAAGACTTCAGAGCTTGGATAAAAGAAAATGACTGGACGGCGTATGCCAACATGGATGTAGCTCTATACTGCTCCACGGATGCAGTGGTACCCACTTGGGGCTACATGCTGATATCCTCAGCACTCAGAGATGCTACCGCTAATGTCTTTTTTACCACTCCAGAAAATCTGAATGCTCTAGTAGTAGAGAGAGCACTTGTAGCTTTAGACATTAGCCAGTATGAAGATAAACGTATAGTTATAAAGGGGTGCGGTGATAGAGAAATGAGTAATCATGCATATGTAGTTCTTACGAGTAAGCTAGTACCATTGGCTAAGTCTCTAATGTTTGGTGAACCTTGTAGTACAGTGCCTGTTTACAAAAAACGCAAATAAAAAAGCCCTTCTGCTTTTGCAGAAAGGCCACATCTAGTGTTAGTATTCAATCAGTATTATTGACTAATCTCTTCTAAGGCATCAAAGGTCATGTTTCGCACACCATCTTCATATTGAGATACGAATGCATCCTTTATACCTAGTTTTTTAATGTCATTGCTAAACTGGATCGCATCCATCACATTTTCAAAGTGACCTATTACATACCGTTTAGCACCGTCTACTTCTTCTGCCTTTATGGTTTTTAGCTTTTCATTAAATGACACGAGGTCAAGGTACTGGTAGTATCCCATCTGCACCTGATAAACAGTACCCATTGGTACTTGGGTAGATGGCATAGAACGCTCAAGTTTAGCATATTTAGCTTCTAGAGCTGCTAGCTTATCTGCTAAATCCATTTTTTCTGCTCTTAGTCTTTCCATCTCAGCTAGTTTAGCTTTTAGGGTGGCTACTTCACCAGACAGGTCAGTCACCTCAGCAGTATGCTGATTTTGCATTTTAACCCATTTTTCGGGATTTTTCTTGTATGTTTTTATCTCTTTTTTGAGGGCTCTTCTTTCCTTTCTGTCAAGTGACTGTGCCTCTGCTGTAGATATGCTAAACACAAATACTATAGCGAGTACAGTTAATATGATATTTTTCATTTCTTTATATTTTAATAAATAATCAATAACAAATTTATGGAAATGCTGCTGATGTTTTACCCAAAAGATTTCCGAATAATCTACATTTGCATACTTTAGAATACACATCATGGAATATAGAATAGAGCAAGACAGCATAGGAGAGGTAGAAGTACCAGCAGATAAGTACTGGGCAGCACAGACTCAGCGGTCTGTAGAAAACTTCAAAATAGGCAACCAAAAGATGCCAATAGAAATCATAAAGGCATTTGGTGTATTAAAGAAATGTGCAGCTATGACGAATGCTGAACTAGGAGTACTCTCGCAAGAAAAAGCGGATCTTATCTCTGATGTGTGTGATGAGATAATAGACGGTAAGTTGGATGATCAGTTTCCGCTAGTGATATGGCAGACAGGCTCTGGTACGCAGAGTAATATGAATGTGAACGAAGTAATAGCCAATAGAGGTCACGTACTACAAGGCGGCAAATTATCAGATGAGAAAAAAGTACTGCATCCAAATGACGATGTAAATAAGTCGCAAAGTAGCAATGACACTTTTCCTACAGCGATGAGTATAGCAGTATACAAGCAGATGATAGATTTTGCTATACCAGGCTTACAAGTATTGAAAGATACATTCAAGAAGAAAGCTCGTGGGTTTAAAGATATCGTAAAAATAGGGCGTACGCATTTTATGGATGCTACGCCACTTACTCTAGGTCAAGAGTTTTCTGGATACAGAAGACAATTAGAAATGAGTATACTCGCTATAGAAAATGCGATGGTAGGAGCACAAGAGATAGCTCTGGGAGGTACCGCAGTAGGTACCGGACTAAATACTCCAAAAGGGTATGATGTGATGGTAGCCGACAAAATTTCTAGAGAAATGGAAATGCCTTTCCGCACAGCGGAAAATAAGTTTGAAGCACTAGCAGCACACGATGCTATGGTAGAACTACACGGAGCCCTAAAACGTGCAGCAGTGAGCTGTATGAAAATAGGGAATGACATTCGTATGCTCAGTTCAGGACCTAGAAGCGGTATAGGAGAAATCACTATTCCAAGTAATGAGCCAGGTTCATCTATCATGCCAGGGAAAGTAAATCCTACCCAGTGCGAGGCACTTACTATGGTATGTGCTCAGGTAATGGGTAATGATGTAGCGGTAACTATAGGGGGTAGCAATGGCCATTTTGAGCTCAATGTATACAAACCACTTATAGCAGCTAATCTGCTACAATCAGCGAGAATACTAGGTCAAGCCTGTCTCTCATTCAATGATAATTGTGTAGTAGGCATAGAGCCAAATCTTGCGGAGATAAAGAACAAACTAGATAACTCACTAATGCTAGTAACTGCTCTCAATACGCACATAGGCTATGACAAAGCCGCTAAAATAGCCAAGAAGGCATATGCGGATAACTCTACGCTAAAAGCGGCAGGAGTGGAGCTAGGATATCTTACTGCAGAAGAATTTGATAAGTGGGTAGTGCCGGCAGATATGTGCGGAGATATAGAACTGGGATTTTAAAATGAGTACCAAGCTAAAACCATTCAGACTAAAAACCTTAGGGAAGTATACCAAAAAGTCTGATCCTAAAATACTAGATATAGGCTCAGGTAGTCACTCGAGTACGATTACCAAAAAGTGGCTGCCAAACTGCCACTATACAGGAGTAGATAGAGATGTGAGCTATGACAATACAGAAGAAGACGTTCAGAATATGGACGAGTTTTTTCAGCTAGATCTCACAGAGCTAGACTACAGCAAGATACCGGACGACACGTATGATATCATCATCATGAGTCACGTTATAGAGCATTTATATAATGGAGATAAGGTGCTTCCGTTGCTCTTGAAAAAACTAAAAAAAGGAGGACTATTATACATTGAGTTCCCGTGTGAGGCGAGTGCAAGTTTCCCAAGCAAGAAAGAGACGCTTAATTTCTTCGACGATGATACCCACGTGCGTATCTGGTCTATCAAAGAAGTGGCCAACATCTTTATGAATGAAGGTTTCAAGGTGAAAATGGCTGGCAAAAATCGCAGCTGGATCAACATTGCTCTAATGCCAATTAAAATACCACTACAACTCATTACCAAAGGCTATGTGCGTGGCGGTGTGTACTGGGACTGGTATGGTTTTGCAGATTACTTGGTGGCGGAGAAAGGGTAGGGTTTCCCCACCTTTCTAATCCCGAAGGGGTTACATATTTATAGAATATAAGATGTAATTACAAGGGAATTCGATCCGCCGCGGCGGATAGCACCGTTACGTTGCTTTGCATGATTTCTACAAATATTAGAACCCGATGGGTTCAGTTGTAAGAATGTTTTATGGTTTTGCAGATTATCTGGTGGCTGTAAAAGAATCTGTTTTATGCGATATTTTATGATTTAATTGGTATCAGTTATGTCTATAGTAAGTTTCACTCAATTGGCAGTGATTATTAATGATTATTTGAGCGTTTGATTCAGTTTTGATCCAGGAGTAAGGTCTAATTCGCTGATTACTATAGTACTGTTAATTTTACTATGTGAAAATTTTGATTTCTAATTTTGTTTTATCATATTCGTTTTATGATAAGAACGTACATACATACATACATACCTGCAAGTAAGTACTTTATGTCGCTTGTTTTACTGATTTCACTACTTGGATTTACAAATAACGCTAGAGGCGAGAAATCATTTTTTACAGATGGGGAAATAATAAATTGTTATCAGAATGTATTATTACACAGCGGAAATCAAATCAATCTTTTAAATATTGGAGGTTTAACTTCTTTTAGATTTAACAAAGGGACGGGAAATTTGCAAACGACACATATAAGGATTCAAATTTCGGATGGTAATGGGGGGTACATAGACTTGATAGATGCTGGAGGAGGGCTAACTCTAGAGGATGATAATTTTCAGTGGATCGGTATTCCACAAGAGCTGTTTCAAGTTATTCCTTTGCAAGTCGATGATGGCACTATCATAAATACGAACTCGTTTACATTTGGTAATGTTACTAGTGCCAAGTTGACTTTGTACTCTAGTCTTGATATAAACTATTTGATTCGGGAGATTGATCTTAATTTTTTTAATAGTCTAGACGAGGCATTTACTTTTGAGCCAGAAGATGGTTCGTGTTTTAAGTATGATCCTTTTAGCCTAAGAGCGTCTACTCTTTTAGATGGGCTGTGCGGTACATCAGATCTCAAACTTGAGCCAGTACCGAGTAATCCACTTTTGCCACAATTAGCACCGAGCTATGATTTGGATTTCCCGTGGGATTTTGGCTTTTTTAAAACTATTCCTGTATCAAAAAGCTTTAACGTCGGTGATCATTGTGACTATTGTTTAACTATCGCTGTACCCCATAGTAGCCCAAGTCCAGTAACATGTGGATGCACCAGTTTTAATTTAACTTTCACTCTACAGCCATGTAATGGAGCCACAAGTGAGTGTCCTCCGTTAGAAATGTCCGAAGAGATAGAAGTGTGCTGTAGTTGTGATATTAGAGGTACCCCACCAGCACATTGAAATTAGATTAAAAATTAACATTTAATGATAAAAGAAAATGAAAATATTTAAAAGATTAAGTTTAATAATTGTTTTAATTGCTGGCTTTATTTCTTCTTACGGTCAGTCGCGTACTCTAAAAATAAAGGTAGAGATAAAGGAACCTGCTCCATTTACTGAAGTCAGAACTCCTCAAAAGATACCTGTATCATACAAAATATATAATGTAGGTTTAGATACATTAAAGACTTGTGACTCATTGGTATTATTAGTAGATCATTGGGTTCGAACATCTGGGTTTGGTCCGTTAAATACGTTCAGATTTGATGCAGACCTGTTACCCGGAGATTCCTCCGTTTTATTTAGAGATACATTGCCTATCGACCGTAGTCAAGATATTGAAGATAGACAATTTGGATTATTTGCTAAGTTTGGAAATGTTATTACAGATATAGATTGTATGCCAGTAAATCCAAATACATCAGAGTTTATAAATGATGAAATTACCCTAATTCACAAGGTGCAGACGCTGAGTGTTAATTCTGTAAATCGTGAAAATGAATTACAAGTATATCCTAACCCTTCCGACGGTTCTAGAATATCTATTATTAATGAGGGCAATAGGAGTCTTGGTATAGTTAGAGTTCAAGATGTTTTAGGGAATACGATACTAGATGGTGAAGCTAAAGAATTAATAAGAAATGATAACGCTATGCTACTGCCAGATTTAGAAGTTGGGATGTACGTGCTGAGTATAGAGACAAGTTTCGGTTGGTTCATTACTAAAATAATGGTACAGTAATATGAAGTATAGATTGGTGTTATTTTTCATGCTCATTGGGTGCTTTAGTTCTTCTTACGCTCAACGTGTCTGTGATTTGGAGGGTCACTTGTTGCTGCCAGATTCTGGCACCATACTAGAGAGTCCCGGTCCTAATGAGATCAATATAATGGTAGTAAACCTAGGGCCAGATATCTTGAAAACAGGAGATTATGTAACCCATGGTTTGAGAGTTGGGGGAGCTAGCGAGGTGCTACAGTTTTATCAGTTGACTGAGGGTGTAAAAGTAAACGATACTATTTTCTTAAGTCAAAGTGTAAGATCATCTGCGAGGTCTGATTTTAAAAACATACAGGCTTGTTTGGATAGATGCTATGCATATACACCTAGCAGCATCGATACCGTAGCGATAGAGCGTGAGGGGGAGCCCGGTTATGCCAATAATACGGACTGCTCCATAGTAGACCTTATCTATAGGCTATCCAGCATAAATAAGGACGAGCAGTCTCAAAAGAATGCAGTGTATCCTAATCCGACTTCTAGAGAGATAAGTTTTGTAAAGAGTACCTTAGGTAGTGATTTTGTGATAACCAATATGCTAGGACAATCAGTCATTTCTGGATCAATAAGCAAGACAAATAGTATAAATGTAGTAGGGCTAGAGAGTGGCATTTATGTGGTAAATCTTATGGGAAAGGATGGTATAATTAGTCAGTCAAGGTTTAAGAAAAATTAATAAGATTCTTGTTAGTATAGCTCTAATGCCAATTAAAATACCACTTCAACCCATCACTAAAGGCTGTGTTCGTGGTGGTGTATACTCGCTCTCCGCGGCGAGGGTATGGTTTTGCAGATTACTCGGTGGCGGAGAAAGGGTAAGGTTTTTGTGCCTTTCTAATCCTGAATGGGTTATATATTTATAACGGATAGGCTCTAGCACAGAATGCAATTAGCTGCGGTGAATCAAACGGTACTACTCTTATATTTCTAGAACTATTAGCACCTGACGGGTTTAGTTGCAAGAGTGTTTTGTGGTTTTGCTCCTGCATTTTTTTTACAAAATGACAGCCGAAAGACTTGGGTTTTCTATCCATTCATCTATTGTCATGGCACTTCGCCTCTCTAGTTCTTTTATAGCTTCTACACTTGCAGATGCGTCCCAAATAAATAGAGTATTGTCCTTTAACCAATCACAATCCCACATCCTACCTCCATATCTTTCCAGTATCACAAAATCTGTCGAACTAATAATAGCATCTTCCTCATTGGTCACTAATTGAAAGTGATCTGTAATACCACAAAGATCAAGTTGGTCAGAGTTCATAGCGGTAAAACTTATAAGGTCACTATCCTCAAAGAATTCTCCCGTAGGATAACTACCCACACTTACAATACTGTGTTTCGCTGGGTCATACTGATACATAGCCTTCAATTTCTCTAAACCTCCAGGGAACTTCTGCTCAACAATCGATTTCTTAAAAATAAGCTGTGACAACCTTATATAAATGGGTATATACTACACAAATGTAATGCATAGAGGATTACTTGAAAGAGTAATAGCATTATGGTTTGTTGCATCAGCTTTTACTTTTAAAGCTACGCTACTTTGCTTAACCTTAACAAAGAAGGAAAATAGAGCAAGAAGGATTTCGCAGTGGATTTAGTATATATTTGAAATAGCATGAAAAAAACTATCACAACTCTTATTTTAATTTCAATGATGGGCTGCTCTCAATCAGGTCAAAAAAATAATTCTACCTTAGAGAAAATTGACACCACAATAGAGTGCAACAATTCAGTTCAATTTGGAGATATTGATATTTGTTTACCGATAATAGATGGAATGACAGAATGCTACTCAACACCAAATGTAAAAGAATGGACAAACAAAAATAAATATGGAGATAATTTAATATTAGCTTTTTATCTCAACTATGCCAACTATAAACAAGTAGAGAAATTAGATCAAATTAAATTTGACGATTTTTTTCAAATCTATGGAGTAGATGGCTTGAGAGGCGTCAAAGTAGGGCAATCAAAATTTAACAAAATGGCAAAGGATATTGAAGGCAACTATATAAAAGAGAATTGGGCTGATTTAGTAAAAGGGTTTGAACATAATTACGATGACTTATCTATCGGAAGACCAGTTATAATAGAAAGTTATTCGCCAAATAGCAAAGTCAGAACTTATGTAATGTTAATAAAGGTTCAGTATGAGAACAGTGAATTTGTTTCAATAGTGACTTTGAATTTGATTCAAATTAAGGAAAGAATTATTTTTATGCTCTACACCAAAAATTATAATGGTGAAGAATCTATTAAAAAAGCAAAATCAAAAAATGACTATAGCATAGCACTATTGATGGATGAAAATCAGTAAAACTGTGATAGAGGTAATAAAAACATGCTATACACTTTCATCGATAAAGAGATAACAAGAAGTTTATGAATTCTGTCAAAATACTTAAAATAGCCTTAGCAGTAGTATCAATTGCTTGTGTTTTTGATATGCCTTACGGGTATTATCAGCTATATAGGTTTATTGCTTTAGGGGCATTCGTTTACTTAGCATATGCCGAGCAGAAGAATAAAGAGTGGACGACAGTATGGATTATTTCTGCACTACTGGTTCAGCCATTTTTCAAAGTCGCCTTAGGCAGAGATGTGTGGAACGTAGTCGATATTCTTTGGGCTATTCTCCTTATGATATCAGCATTCAAAAAAGCTAAAAAATAAATTATGAAACATATTTTAGAATTCTTCATTGAGAATAATTTACAAGACATTAAAGATTATAGTGAATTCACAAAAGAATTGAAACTAATGAGAACTATAAGTGGCAAGAAATATTTAGACGATGATGACAAGGTGATTTATGAAATTCCCCAAAGGGGATTGATGACGAACATACTTATTTTTACAACTAAAAAATTAATTATAGGCAATAGAGGAAATTGGGATGATGATTTACATTTTGAGTATAAAAATTTCATAAGTTTTAAGATAACTCAAAATAAATTGTTTTTTAGAAAATTAGATTTACTTGTTACGCCCATGTATGATAGGGACTGGGGTGGTGGATTCTGTGAATTTTATGTAAATAAGAATTATGCTGATTCATATAAAGCACTACATTGTAATATTTTAACAATGTGTTATCCGGATTCATTTGACACCAGCACTAATTGGGACATAGTAATGTCAAGAAATTAATCATACTATAAAATCGCTAGAGCATATCTTTTTCTAATTCACAAATCACTCTAAATTGAATGACACTTCAGTCGTATAATAGAAGCCTTTTGCGTCTTTTAAAACTGGGCCATAAGTAACAGTTCTGACTTGCGAAAACAAATAAGTCTGAAAGTCTTGCCTTGTAGGATTTTTTTCATTTGAGTACATACTTATCTGGCTCCTATCATAGGAATAATACGTTGATTCCGATGTGTAAAGTTTGGCATTATCGCCTTCGATTTTAAATCTGTAAGTACTTAACTCAAGGGGCATCAGGCCCTTTTTTATGAGAGAACCGGAGGTGTTTAGATTTGAACATCTAATTATTAGTGAGGAGTTTTCTGTTATTTCATATATTCCTGATAGTGTTTTGAACACTTCATGCCTTGGTGCTTGAGCAGACCCTAATAGCGGTGTTAAAGTCAATAAGAATAAAAAAGTCCAGCAGTTCTTCATATCACAAAAATAATATAAATACTGTCTAGTCCTGAAATAGCGTCACTCAAAAGAAAGTATAATGAAAAAAGAAAAGGGAAAAAGCGTTTATGTTAAACGAACACAGAAGGACTATTCTATGTCCTATAGCATTCTGTAGCTTAGTTAAAGAGGTTGTTCTTTTAAAGACTCTTATTGCTCCTGTTTGTTCTGCAATGTGGTTTCCATTCTAGGCTGGGGCGAATTATCATATATTTGCTTAGAATGGTTGATTAAGAAAAGTAAAAAATGGGATACCCAGAAGGATTAAATCAAAATGAAAAGGAGTTTTTAACATTTCATGATGTAAAACCCGAGCAGACCTTTAATGCAGAAGGAATGTCAAAATCTGAATATCGTCCATTAATGAAAAGAGACGGACAGATCGTTGCGTTTAACACAACACCATGCAACGCGTCTGGGCATCAACTTCGGACAAGAAGCGGACATTGCGTTATGTGTAATTCAGCTCCATTAGGGTTTCAAAAGAGAAACGACCTTTCAGGATATGTATACGTTGCAGGGTCAATATTAGGCCAAATGTTAAAAGTCGGATTCTCAAATAATCATGAAAACAGAGAACTCTTGCTAAACCAACAAAATTATGGTGGGTTCGATGATTGGAAAAACTTACTTGTGCTTTTTTCAGCAAATGGAGGTAGACTGGAATTGCAACTTCACTCTAAATTAAAAACATATTCAACTTCTCGCGATTATTTTCACGACGATCACTACCAAAAAGCAACAGAGATATTTCATTGTTCTGTAAGTAAAATAATGGAAGCTTTAGAATTAGTTGATTCAAATTTTAGAACTGTGAAACAAAAGGATTTTACCGATTATCAATTCAGAAATCTTTCGAAATAATTACGAATGATATACACCGTTCCGCTAAGTAAATATCAAGGAGTCTCTTTTAGTCCTTCTTTAATTCTCCCTAAAGCACAAATTTCCAGTCGTTATATCTTCAGAGACAACTTTTGCATTATACGCAATGCTAAACTATAGACAAACAAACAAAATCTTATATTTGTGTATGAATTCTAACAGAAAAATATTGACATTATTTTTATTACTAAGTACTTACTTATCGTTTTCACAAGATATAATTACAATGAAAAGCGGTGAGGATATTGAAGCTAAAGTTCTTGAAATAACAGTCACAGAAGTGAAGTACAAAAAATTTGATTTCCAAGATGGTCCTACTTACACGATTCTAAAATCAAATACTTTGATGATTCGCTATAAGAATGGCTCAAAGGATATTTTTCCTGAGCCTGTAGTAGTGCCAAAAGAAGATAGCACTAGTAATGCAGTTACCGATAGAAGAAAGACCTACGATAGCAGAGGGTTGCCGACGTTGAGGGGTAAAAACTGGAACCCTTCAAATGCAGACGGTATGTTAGACGCAAGATTATATTATGATGGGAAAAAATCCGGTGCAGGCTGGACAGTTGCTACAGTTTTCGTGGTATCTCCTCTTATAGGTTTAATACCGGCATTATCTTGTGGAGCTACTCCGCCGGAAGATTATAACTTAAATATCCCCGATAGAGAACTTATGCGAGATGATACATATGCTGATGATTACAGACGAGAGGCTCATAAGATAAAAAAGAAGAAAATTTGGAAGAGTTATTGCATATCCTCAATTGTGTATTCTCTCGCGACTATTGTGTATTTGTCTAACTAGGAAAGAATTATCTTAAACCATCAGAATTTTTGAGGTTAATCTGTAGCGTTCCCAAAAAATCGGGCAGTTTAAAATTCAAGAAAAAAAATAAACTCAAATCATTTCCGCAGTCTAAAAGCATAAATTTTAATTCATATTACTATTGTATAAACTTTAAAACAAAATGACCACTTTTATATCTATTTTATTAGGGCTGGCGGTGACAGTTCTCTTGCTCTCCATTGGGCACATTAAATTTTTAAACAATCCTATGTTTTCTTTTGTACTTGGGGGATGGATTGGGTTTCAACTTTTTGAAATTAGTCTATTAATGGTTGCAATACCTTTTGTTTTCGCTTTATTAATGCTTGTAAAAGGTAAATTTATTTCAGAGGAGGGGTTAAAAACACAGACTTGTTTGTCTGGATATTTTATGGGCTCAATCCTTGGAGTGGCAGTTCAGTTTTTCATATAAAACATTATCTACTTTTAAATTTGCATCAATATTTACGAAAAAAAAGTATCAGAAGTTCGGTTTATGAGTTAGACGCTTTTCACTACTTTTTGAGTCAATTGAAAATTAAGAAAAATAATAATTGCACTATCGGGTACGTTTTGCCGTGTTGTCAAAGGTTTTTATATCTACTAATTGAAATAAGCCATTGGGATACCTTCCTCCAAACAACCCATAACCTCTGGAGCAAATATCATAGCAGGTTTGAATGTTTCTCCAGTGTTTGGCTTTTTAATGGTACTATTTCACATATAATTGCTCTATGAATTTCAAAAAATACATATACGAATTCAGTGGCTTCGCTATATTCTATGGCATAGCAGCATTAATATTCGGATTTGACTCTAAAAATATTTGCATTATTGCAGGTGTCATTGGTGCTATTGCAGGAAAATTCATCAGTAAGATAAATGGTTTCTTTATCAATGAAATAGTTGATCATCATATAATCAAGGAAGAAGAAGGAAAGGTAAACGTTGAGTTTTCCTTAAAAGCTGATTATAAAACTAAACCTGTTGTTTTATTTGGGTCATATTCAGCCAATGATATAATTGATACCGAGACATTATCAACGTTAATTTATAACAAGTTTTATGATTCGCATTATAAAAAGGTGTTGAAACATGGTGCCGCAATTATCAAAGTAGGACTGAAAGAAGGAACTGTAGAAATAAAAATAAAAGCCAATACCTAAGGCTTCGGTAAGTCTGTAAGACCAACAATCAAGATAGTGTTCCTCCCATTCGGGGGATACGTGCACAGTTCCGAGATACTTCGACAAGTTCAGCACAGAACAGATTACTTTTTTATGAGGTATACGATGATTAGGATTTTGGTTATACCAGATCCTCTTCTGTCTCAACTTCTCCTTTTGAAGTTTTTGCTATTTGACGAGCATTTGCCCGAATAAAAAAATAGGTGGAGTTATTTTCTCAACTTTGGTAGGTTTAAATTTCATCTATATGATTTACAATATTTGGACTTATGCAGCTTTCAACTCCTATGCGTTAGTTGGAGAGCTAATAGTCTGTACACTCTTAGCTATTGTTGTTGCAGGCTACATCATAAATGTTGTATTTATGATTAGTGATGATTAATCAATTAAAGGCCGGTTTTAGCAGTTTGGTATTACTACTATTTTTGAGCACCAAATGAGGAGATGGAAGATGGGCCGCCCTATACGAGAGCTATATTTAAGGTGGTGTGAGAGGCCCTCCCTGTGGGGCGGTCTACTCGATTGTGCAACCGTCTTACCTCGCAAGTTCAGATTTATTAACTTCTTTATTTAGCCCAAATTTACTACACATATCTTTAATTAAATCAATATACCAGTCCGCTGCGTATGGACTTACTACAATTTCCTCAATCAATTCGTTCAAGTCAAGTTTGATATATTTCCCTTGTTTAATTTTTTCCGCACTCCAATCGTGAGTTAGTCCGTGTCCAAATTCAACTGTATGAATAAGTCTTAATTCATCTTCGAAAGTATATGCTT
>Ga0306865_1000225_pt1 | contig 29390 bp, 30 predicted proteins | sample AntRauTorckE5431_FD_190441 | JGI IMG/M metagenome (GOLD analysis project Ga0306865, IMG submission 190441) | Saline lake microbial communities from Rauer Islands, Antarctica - Metagenome Torckler E5 #431 (v2) (version 2) | ecosystem: Environmental > Aquatic > Non-marine Saline and Alkaline >... | reverse complement strand
GTCGAGCATGAAGCCACTACTTCCAAAGTCAGCGACGAACAAATGTTCCTTTGTCGCCAGCGCGGTATCGACCCTGAACAGGCCGTTTCCATGATTGTGAACGGCTTCTGTAAAGAGGTGTTCAAGGAACTGCCGATGGAGTTCGCCGTTGAAGCTGGCAAATTGCTTGAGGTGAGCCTTGAAGGCTCTGTCGGTTAAATACAGAATTTCAGATTACAGATTTCAGAAGAGAGAGAAGCCAATACATGCTGAACATCAAAAATCTGCACGCGTCCGTTGGGGGTGAAGAAATCCTCAAGGGCATCAACCTGGAAATTAAAGCCGGGGAAATTCACGCCATTATGGGCCCCAATGGCTCAGGTAAAAGCACCTTGTCACAGGTGCTGGCAGGCAGTGAAAACTTTGAAGTCACCGAGGGTGAAGTCACCTTCAACGGTGAAAACCTGCTGGACCTAAAAACCGAAGAACGGGCCCGTGAAGGCGTTTTCCTGGCGTTTCAGTACCCGGTAGAGATTCCCGGCGTCAGCAACCTGCAGTTCCTGCGTACCGCCGTCAATTCCATGCGCGGCCACCGTGGCGAGCCGGAGATGAACGCGGCTGAGTTTATGAAGCATGCGAAGGAAGTGTCCAGGCAAGTCGATCTGGACCCGGCCTTCCTTAAGCGCGGCGTAAACGAGGGCTTCTCCGGTGGCGAGAAGAAGCGCAACGAAATTCTGCAGGCGCTGATGCTTCAGCCCAAGCTGGCCATTCTGGACGAAACCGATTCTGGGCTGGACATCGATGCGCTGCACGTGGTTTCCGACGGGGTAAACGCCCTGCGCGCTAAAGACCGGGCCATCCTAATGGTGACTCACTACCAGCGCCTGCTGAACCACATTGTGCCGGACTATGTTCACGTTCTGACCGGTGGCAAAATCGTCAAATCCGGCGGTCGCGAACTGGCCCATGAGCTCGAAGAGCGCGGTTACGGTTGGCTCAACGTGAAAGACGAAGAAGCCACAGCCAGCTCCCCAGCCGGTTAACGGAGGCCACCGAATGAAATCAGCACCAACGCTTTCCAGCGCCTTTCTTGAGCCGGTCGGTAGCTATCTGCCCGGGCCTTTGCTCGAATTACGCAAACAAAGGGGCACAGCTCTGGTGGATATGCCATTGCCGACCCGTAAAACCGAGAACTGGAAGTATTCCAGCCGCCACCTGAAGCTGTCGGATGAGCTTGCCGTTTCCCTGCCATTCCTTGGCAAGGAAGGCACTAGCCTGCCCATGGCTGGCTACCGCGTGGTTTTTCGCAACGGCGTCATGGTGACGGAAGCCAGCGACTTTCCGGATCTTAACGGCATTCGTATTCAGCGCTTCTGCGACCTTGACGACCAGAGCGCTGCTGCGCTGGCAGAGCGCCTGGACAACACACTGGACAGCCAGGCCGTGCAGATGGCCCGGCTGAACTCCGCCCGATTTGAGGATGGCCTGTTTATCCAGCTGGACAAAGAAGCCGTTCTGGACCAGCCGCTGTTCATCATCCATGAAGTCATCGCTTCGTCGGTAGGTTCCGCCTATCCGCGGATTTACGTCGATGCGGCAAGGCATAGCCAGATGACGCTGGTAGAAGAGTACGTTTCCAGCGGTAGTGAGCCTGTGATGGTCAACACGGTCACTGAATTTGTTCTGGCGGAAGGTGCCCAGATAACCAGCGTGAGGCTTACTCTGGAAGGCGAAAGCGTTCAGCACATCGGTGCAACGGGTGTTCGCCAGGCGACCGCCTCGCGTTTTGAAAGCCACTGCGTTGGCTTTGGCGGCCCGCTGCGTCGGCACGACCTGCAGGTACGTCTTGAAGGTGAAGGCGCCGGGTGCAAACTGAACGGTGTTGTGGTCACGCAGGGCAAGCAGCATTACGACAACCATACGTCAATCGAGCACATAGCGGCCCATTGCAACAGTGAAGAAACCTATCGCAACATCGCTGCGGGCCAATCTCATGCGATTTTCAATGGGCGTATCCATATTCATCAGGATGCCCAGAAATCCAACGCCAATATGAACAACAAGAACCTGTTGCTCTCAACCGGAGCAGAAATCGACACCAAGCCTGAGCTGGAAATCTACGCCGACGACGTAAAATGCGCCCACGGCGCCACCATTGGCCAGCTCAATAAAACCTCGTTGTTTTACCTGGTTTCCCGTGGTGTCGGTCGTCGCGAAGCCAACACGCTGCTGACCATCGCATTTATCAACGAGCTGGTTGAACAGATCCCCGTTGAGGCAGTTCGAGAAGCCGTGCAGCTTCGGCTGAATGACTTTTTCAATCAAACGTTTCAGGCGGCCTGAGCCGTTATTCACGGCGCTGCAGAAAATCCAGCGTCTTTTTGCCTGATGGAGGTGGAACCATGACAACCGAAGTATTCACACCAACCGTTGCCGTCACCATGACACCAAGCGCAGTCAAACATGTGCTTAAACAAGTGAACAGGCAAGCGCAAGCCAAAGGCATCCGCCTGGCCATTCGGAAGAGCGGTTGCTCCGGGTTCAAATATGAAACCCAATGGGCCGAGGATGTCGCAGCGGACGACAAAATCTTCCACATTGACGGTGTCGATGTTTACGTCAAAGAGGAGCATCTGGCGCTGGTCAACGGTATCGAAATCGATTTCGTGACGGAAGGCGTGAACTCCGTGTTCCTGTTCCGCAATCCGAATGCCACCGCTGAGTGCGGTTGCGGGGAAAGTTTCACCGTCTTTTGATTGACATCAAACAAGGCCCGATAAGGCATGCAAGAACGTGAAGTGGTCCTGACCAAACGCGAGGTAAACGCTCGACTGGTGCTGACAGTGTGTCAAGAGCTTCCCTCATTTCCACAGTGCCTGAGGAGGTAACGATGGCTTGCAACAAACCCGATCATCTTAAAGACGAGAGCTGGGATCAACACTTGAGGTGGCTGGATCTTTTAAGCAACGAGTGTAAAACCAACCAGCTCAAGCGCCGGCGTGAAAACGCAGAACACGGGGGTATAGCTCGTGAACTTTAATGCTGAAGTAACACCAGAAGCCCGTGATTTCCTGATGTCCTTGCTTGCGAAGCAGGAAGTGCCTGGAATGACGGTGCGTGTTTATATGGAGAAGGGTGGCACTCAAAAGGCCCAGACCTGCCTGGCCTTCTGCCCGCCCGGCGAAGAGTCAGCCAAGGATGTCAGGAAAGAGTTTGGTGACCTGATCCTCTATTTCGACGCGGCGAGCGTGCCTTATCTCCAGGACATGCAGATCGGCCTTGATGAAGAGGATGGTCTTCAGACCCCGACGATCAAGGCACCGAACTCAAAAAAACTGGCAAAGCCGCCCAAGACATTCGTTTTGTCAGAAGACTGTAGTGCTTTAAAGGTACCCTCCGGTGAGTCTGTCACGCTGACTCAGGGAGCGTCTGTCTCGATAACCCAGGCGCTCGGCGGCAGCTTCACTGTTAACCACCAGGGCAATCTGTATCGACTGTCCCCAGAAGTTACCCAGAAGCTGGGCTTTCAGTCAGACGCCATCGTGTTCGAACCCCCTGAGGATGGGAAAATCAGTGATCAGCAATGCTGGGATGCGATGCGACTGGTCTATGACCCGGAAATTCCGGTGAATGTTGTCGGTCTGGGTCTCATCTATAAACTGGATATTGACCAGGACAAGCATTTTGTCTTTGTTGAAATGACCCTGACGTCAGCGGGTTGTGGAATGGGCGCCATTATTGCCGGCGACGTAAAAGACAAGTTATTGCAGGTTCCGAATGTTAAAGACGGCAAGGTGGATGTTGTGTTTGATCCGCCCTGGAGCTACGACAACCTGGAGGAGGAAGCGCGGCTGGAGCTGGGGCTGATCTGAGCCAGCATCGTAACCAGCACTGGCAAGGGAAGCGACCATCAGAAACAAGTGAAAATTCTGGTCTACTTAGATGCCGCCCTGGAGCAACGACATGCTGACCGATGAAGCTAAACGGATGCGGACCGCCAGAAATGACCGTACCAGCCACGAACGAGCCGGACCTGTCGCAAATCTTATGAACACCCAATACTCGCCGGGTCGAGCCCAGGCCATCGCTTACGCCAATGTTGCCCTTGTCAAGTACTGGGGCAAACGTGATGCGGACTTGAACCTGCCGGACGTCGGCTCGATCTCGATCGCGCTGGACGCGCTGTGGACCCGCACCCGGGTGGAACTGGATCCGGCGCTGGAGCGGGACAGCTTCGAGCTCGACGGTCAGATTGAGGCCCACGGTTCAGCGCGCGTGACGGCACTGCTGAAGCGCATGCGCGCCATCGGTGGAAGTGAAACCCGATCCCGGGTTTTCAGCCAAAACAACTTTCCTACCGGCGCTGGTCTGGCCTCGTCGGCGTCGGGTTTCGCCGCGCTGGTGACTGCAGCGGATCGCGCCTACGGGTTGGGTCTTTCTCCCTCCAGGCTTTCGGAGCTTGCGCGAATCGGGTCCGGCTCCGCCGCGCGCTCGATTTTTGGTGGATACGTGGAGATGCACCGCGGCGAACTCCCCGACGGCAGCGACAGCGTCGCCGAACCGTTGGCCGCGGCGGCGGACTGGCCGTTGGCGGTCGTGATCGCGATTAGCGAGCGCGGCCGCAAGTCGGTGGGATCCACTGAAGGCATGCAGCGGACCGCACAAACGTCACCGTTCTATTCGGCCTGGGTGAGCAATCAGCCCGACGACCTGGCGCTGGCGCGAACGGCTATCGCGACCCGTGATTTCGATGCGCTGGCGCACGTTTCTGAAGCAAGCGCACTGGCCTTGCACGGCCTGGCCATGTCGGCCCGGCCGGGTCTTCTGTATTTCAATGCAACGACCATGGAATGCCTGCATCGCATACGTCGTTTGCGCGTCCGGGGCGTTGCGGTGTTTTTTACCGTCGATGCCGGCCCCCAGGTCAAAGCGATATGTGCACCGGAAGCGGCGGATACGGTGGCCGCCGCGCTCGAGGATGTGCCCGGCGTGACTGAGATTCTGCGTACTGGGCTAGGCGGCGGTGCGGTGAGCATGGACGACAGTCAGACGTGAATGTGAACTGCGTCCAGGCCTCTGCGCCGGGCAAACTGCTTTTGATTGGCGAATATGCCGTGCTCGACGGGGCACCGGCGCTGGTGATGGCGGTGGATCGGCGGGTCAAAGTCCGGTTGCAGCGGGCATCGAGCGGTACGGGCTGGTTAAGTGCCGTCCAGCTCGGATTTGAGCGGGCAGCCATGCGGGTCGAGGGCGATGCGCTGCGCTGCGATGGCGTAGATTCCTCCGTTCTGGGCCTGACCGGTCGGTTGATACCGGGCATCATGCGGGCGCTGGGCCGGTCACCCGGCGAGATCACAACAATGAACGTCGGGATCAACTCTGGGGCCCTTTTCGAATCCGATCGCAGACGATTAATAAAGCTGGGCTTGGGCTCCAGTGCGGCCGTCTGTGCGGCACTGGCGGTGGCGTTGACCGAGTGGTTCGAGGGGACGGCAGGTCCGGCGGATCCGCGCGCGCGTCTGCGTCGATGGTTGCCGGTTTATCGCGAATCACTGGGCGCCCGTGCCAGTGGCGCAGACCTGGCCGCGGCGTTTTGCGGTGGTATCAGCGAATTTCGATCCACCGACGAATTCGCGATCTGCACACCGACGAACTGGCCAAAGGATCTACATTGGCGCGCAATCTGGACCCGTCAGGCTGCCCAGACCACGGATTTTGTCGGTGCGTTCGATACCTGGAAGCTGGCTGATCCTGTTAGTGCCGGCCGGATTCGGTCCCGCCTGGACGAGATTGCGCGCCACGCCGTGGCCAACGCGCACGACGGGGCTGTGCTGTTCGATGCTTGCGCCGCATACGCCGTCGAGATGGTCGCGCTGGGCGATGCCATGGGCAAGGAGGTTATGACCGCCCCCCATCGACGGCTGGCCAAGCATGGACACGAGTGCGGCGTGGTCTACAAGAGTTGTGGCGCCGGTGGTGGCGACCTTGGAATTGCCCTGGCGCGTGACCCGGAGAAACTCCGGGCATTCGAGCTCGGCGTCTCAGATTGCGGCGGGGTTCCCTTAAACTTGGCAATGTCGGAATTTGGCGCAGAGGCTGCGCGGCGCCAGGTGCCCGAATCGGGCAAAAAACCTTAACAAGGAACAAGCATGGCAAGAATTCCCGAGTTCTACAAACTTTCAGTTTCGCAGCGGGTTCACGAAGTTCGCAAGCAGGGCCTGCTTTCGAATCAGGATTACCAGGCGCTGGCCAGCGGCGATCACACGCTCTCGATCCAGTCGGCCGACAAGATGATCGAAAACGTCATCGGCGTCATGGGGCTGCCGTTGGCACTGGGCCTGAATTTCCTGATCAACGACAAGGCATACGCCATTCCACTGGTCGTGGAGGAGCCTTCGATCGTTGCGGCGCTGAGCTCTGCGGCCAAGATCGCACGGGCCGGCGGCGGTTTCCGGGTTGAAAGCTCCGAGCCGATTTTGATTGGCCAGATCCAGGTCGTCGACGTACCGCATCCGCAGCGCGCCAAGGCGGCACTGTTGCAGCGCAAAAGCGAAATCCTGAACCTTGCCAACAGTCTGCACCCGAACATGGTGGCTCGCGGCGGCGGGGCCAAGGACCTCGATGTGCTGATTCACCCATCATCGGGCCAGCGCGGTGACATGGTCGTCGCCCACCTGCTGGTGGATACGTGCGACGCGATGGGCGCGAACCTGGTCAACACAATGTGCGAAAGCGTTGCTTCACTGGTCGAGAATATCGCCGAAGGCAAGGTGTTCCTGCGGATTCTCTCAAATCTGACCGATCGAGCCCTGGTCAAGGCCCGGGTCTCGATTCCGCTGGACGCGCTGGCCGGCCGCGGCTTCGATGGTGAGCAGGTGCGCGACGGAATCATCCTGGCCAACGAATTTGCCTCGATCGACCCCTACCGTGCAGCGACCCATAACAAGGGCATCATGAACGGAATCGATGTCGTGGCGCTGGCCACAGGCAACGACTGGCGCGCCATTGAGACGGGCGCCCACGCCTGGGCCGCGCGCGGGTCCCATTATACGTCGCTGACCCAGTGGACGCGGGGCGAAGACGGCTCGTTGGAAGGCGAGCTTGAGATTCCGCTCAAGGTCGGTATTGTCGGGGGTGCGCTGCAGTCCAATCCCACGGCGGCAATGAACCTCAGGCTTCTGGGCGTGAGTTCGGCGCGCGAGCTGGCCGAAGTGATGGGCGCGGTGGGTCTTGCGCAGAACTTTTCGGCAATCCGCGCGCTTGTGACCGAAGGCATCCAGCAAGGCCACATGACGCTGCACGCCCGAAGCGTGGCAGCCGCGGCCGGTGCAACACCCGAAATCTTCGAAACCGTCGTCGACCGGCTAATCGAATCCGGTGAGATCAAGATCTGGAAGGCGCGCGAGTTGATCGAGCAGGTCGTCAACCCACGCGTAAAGGCCGTTGAGGAGCAGCCTCAGTCTGAAACCGCTGCCGAGGAACGCAACGTATCCGGCGGATACGGCAAGATCATCCTGCTAGGCGAGCACGCAGTTGTTTACGGGCGGCACGCGATCGCGACGCCGATACCGTTGGCTATACAGGCGCACGTGCAGCGCGGCGGGGACGGCGTGCAACTGATCATTCCGCGCTGGGGCGTAGAGCAGAGATTGCACCGAAGCGCAGAAAAACAGCATTCTTATGAGAAATCCTTGGCGATTATTTTCAAGACGCTCGGACTCGAACGCGAGAGCATGCGCCTGGAAATCTTCCCCAACGTACCGCGAGCCATGGGGCTGGGCGGGTCGGCGGCTATCGCGGTGGCCACCATTCGTGCACTAGACCGCTGTTTTGAACTCGGCCTGAACGATGGGCGCGTCAACGAGCTGGCGTTCGAGTGCGAAAAGATCGCGCACGGTACGCCATCGGGTATCGATAACACGCTCTCGACCTATGGCCAGACCATGCTCTTCCGTTCCGGTGAATCGCCGCTGCGCAAGGTGATCGAGATCGATCAGGCCGTGCAGCTGGTCGTCGGTATCAGCGGTATCGAGAGCCTGACCGCGGCGACAGTCGCGCGTGTTCGCAAGGCACGCGAAGCGCACCCCGAACTGTACGAGAATATCTTCAACCAGATCGATTCGCTAGTGATCGAGGGCGTGGATGCGCTGGTTGGGCACAAGCTCGAGACGCTGGGGGAGCTGATGAACATTTGCCATGGCCTGCTCAACGCGATGCAGGTGTCGAGCTGGGAACTGGAGGAAATGATCCAGATTGCCCGCCGCCACGGCGCTCTCGGGGCAAAGCTCACCGGTGGCGGTGGCGGTGGTTCCATCATTGCCCTGTGTCCACCGGAACCCGGCGCTGCCGATCGCATAGAATCGGGTATCCGTGAAGCCGGCTATCAGGCGATTCAGGTTACAATAGGCGGTAAGCCGAAAAATAAGTGAGGATATGCACGAAAAAGTATCGTTCGATGACGAGCCCCTGATACTCGTTGATGAAGATGACAACGAGGTTGGTTATCGCTCAAAGAGCGGGCGGCGAAGCCCGGGTGCACCCGGCTGAAATCACCGACTGGCGCTGGGTGCCCATCGAAGAAGTGACTCGCGAGCTCGAAGACGCGTCATCCGAATACACGCCCTGGTTCAAGATGGAATGGAAGGAACTGATGGACCAGGGGCGCAACCATATCGACACTAGATAGTGAACGAACTGCCGCAACCACAGGTTGAGCTAGCGTTCGGGTTCTGCACGACAAACTGGGCTCCTTGTAGCCCCTCCTGATAATCGACCATTGCGCCCACAAGATACTGATAGCTCATCGGGTCGACCAGCAGACTCATGCCGTCTTTTTGAATCACCGCGTCTTCATCATCTTGTACTTTATCGAACGAGAAGCCGTACTGAAATCCAGAGCAGCCGCCCCCCGTTACGAACACCCGAAGCTTCAGGTTCTCGTTGCCTTCTTCTTCGACCAATTCACGTACTTTGGACACCGCACTTTCACTGAGAAACAGCGGGGTTGTCGTGTGTTCCTGGACTATGCTCAAAATTGCCTCCGGGTACTTTGATATTTGATTGCTTTTTACATCACGTGTTTGGCTGTGCTAAACGTTGCAAATGTTTTTTAGCGATGGGATCGCCCTGCTCTGCTGCAAGACGATACCAATGAGCCGCCAGGGTAATGTCCTGCGCGATACCCGAGCCATTTTCGTAGAGCTCGCCCAGACTGCGGTGTGCCAAGGCAAAATTTTGTTGTGCAGCGAGCTGCATCCAATAAAAAGCGATGGTCTCATCTTTTGGCACTCCACGGCCGCGCAAATATCGCATCGCCAATAAACGTTGCGCACGGGCGGAGCCCTGCCCAGCATCGGTTTGTAAGCCCACCACCGATTCTTCCCATGTCAAAAACGCCTTTTTTTCGTTAAGTTCATCAGCCATGCCCATGGCTCCTATCGATCTTTTCGTCACGCCTCATAACGTCTACGCTCAGTTGGTTTTCGATCAACTTTCCCGTTACTTTTTAGGTCATGACGAACAGCTATAGTACGACGACCCGCCAACCTCAAAGAGCTCCAGCGGCTTCAGCCGATAGTATTTTTCCTCTACGTCTTTCGATTGCTCGGCGTACGGCTGCGTCATGATTTCCTGAAGCTCTCGCACTAGAGAGTAGTTACCGGCAGCTGCTTGCTGATACGCAGGCACAACGAACCACTCCCGCAAACTGTATTTCGGGTTGACCAGTTTCATCTGTTGTGAGAGCCCCTCACGAGAGCGTGGCGCAGTTGCAGTTGCGTCGGTTGTGCTGACAATGCCGGCAAGCATTTTCCATTTTGTGAGCCACTCCGCCCAACGCTTGTCCATGCCTTCGAGGTCTGTTTCAAAAGCTGAGCCTTTGTAAAAGCTTTTTTTGAGTAGGCCAATGTCGTCGGGCACCGTCGAGAGCTGGCGGAAGAACATGGTGTAATCGACAGGCGTTTGAACCATCAGCGTGGCGAGCTCACTGAACAAGGCCTCGTGAAAGGTGGCGAGTCCGAGTTTGGCAGCCCACATCTTTTCCATCTGCGCGCTCATCACTTTTGAAAAATCACTTTGAATCTCGTCGATCTCAAGCAGACAGTCCTGATGCGCCGTCAGCAGCGGGCGCAACGCCGAACAAAACGTGTGAAAATTGCGTTCTGCCGCCATCGGTTGGTTCAGAAACGAGAAGTGATGCCCACCGCCCGTCCATGGCTGGTACTGCGGATCAAACACATCGCAAAATCCGAAAGGACCGTAGTCGAGCGTGAAACCGCCAGCCGCACAGTTGTCACTGTTGAAGTTTCCCTGGCAGTAGCCGACACGAACCCAGTTCGCTACAAGCGATGTGAGTCGGCCGCGGAACTCGCGCGCAAGCAACACCACTTTTTCGCTGGTTGCCAGGTTCTGATCGATGACGTCACTGTATTCACGATCGATCAGGTGCAACACAATCTTTTCGAGCTCCTCCATCGCTTGTGGGTATTCCTTCTTGCGGGCACGGCGGGCGAAGAGCTCCAGTTGACCAACCCGAATGAACGACGGTGCGACCCGGGTCGAAATGGCGACAGCGTCCGCTACCAGCGTGTCCGGATCTCTTGAATGTGAGCCTTCCGAATACCAGGGCCGCCTGACCTTCTCCGTTTTCGACACGTACAAACTCAGCGACCGTGACGTTGGCACCCCAAGCGCGTGCATGTGCTCCTGCGCCAGAAACTCCCGAACACTGGACCGCAAAACGGCCCGGCCGTCGGCGCCACGGCAATAAGGCGTCCGGCCGCCACCTTTTAGCTGCATTTCCCAACGCTGACCGTTAATGACGGCCTCAAGCACCGAAATGGCGCGACCGTCGCCGTATCCGTTGCCGGTTTGGAACGGGCACTGTTGGGTGTATTCAGTGCCAAAGATGGAAAGTGCATAGCCACACGCCCACCCGACCTGGCGCATCGGCTCCGGAACGAACGCGATGTTGCCGGAGAACACGCGGATGAAGTCGGCCGACTGCGCCATTCTGTCGGCGAAGCCCAGTTCGCGAAACAGGTTTTTGCTGTGAGCGACGTACTCCGGGTTTTCGATTGGCGTGGGATTGACGGGAACATAGTGGCCCGTGAAGACTTGTCGTGGGGCGTGGTCGCGTCCATTTACTTTCGCGTCAGGGTCGCAGTTGAGGGAATCCATGAGCGAATAGTTTGCCAACGTTGCAAGATCGTCGAGGGTCGAAACAATAGGGGCGGTTTTCTGGGGCGTGCGCTTTATCACAAGGGCTCCTTATGGCGCGGATAGAAAGGTTGCGTTCCCGCTGCGTGGTCGGTCACATCAATAATCTCCTCGATTTCTGGGGCGACTCTTTTGAGCATGACTTCGAATCCCTGCCTCAGCGTTACCTGAGAGGAAGCGCATCCCTGGCAGCCGCCGCTCATGGTGATGGAAAGCTTCCCTTGCCGGACCTCCACAATAGAAATCTTTCCGCCGTGGTTAGCAATTGAACGATTGACCTCTTTGTCCAGAAGTTCCTGAACAGCCGACGTAAGCTCTGCATCGGTTCTTCCTTGCGTGCCGTTATGAACAGACATTTCCAGAATCGCCGGCACGCCAGTACGCAGTTGCTTACGGATGGCCATTCCTATATCTGCTTTCAGCCCTGACCACGAGGCGGCTGGCTCTTTGCACACGGTCACCACGCTATCGGCAATGAGCAGATTAGCCACGCCAGGGAGTGCGAACAGTTGCTCGCCGAGCGGCGAACCAACGGCTCGTTCTTTGTTGCCAAAAAAGAAGGGACCGCCGGGATGCAAGGTACGACTCACGATGAACTTACACGTGTCGGGGTCGGCAAGCGAAGACTCCGCACGAATACTGACCGGCTGATTCGAAAGCAGGAAATCAGACATTTTCAACATCGCTTGCTGCAGCGCGCGCACCCAATGCACGTAGGTCGTTAAACGAATAGATCCCGCTGTTGTGGCCGTCGTTCCAATCGAATTTAATTGCGTAGTTACCTATACTCGTGATCTTTTGCGGAGCCACATCATGGCGTATGGTTTTTGGATCGAGTAGCTTGCGTCCGCTCATTTCCTCGATGCAAAGGGCGCACTGGCATGCCAGGCGCAGATCGCGGACGTCAAAGTCGTCGCGATGACCATCCTCCCAGAGGATAGATAGCGTGCGCGGATCGCGACGCAGTAAACCGATCGGAGTGTTCTGCGATCCGGCAGGCTGCGCTGCACCTTCCGCCCAGCCAGGCGCTCCCTCGTTGCTGTCCCATGTCCAGACAAAGGGCTTCAGTACCGTGACCGACTCGTTGAGCTGCTCCGCAAGCGCCGTGGCAATTTCGGCATACACCTTGGCGCTGACCGACGCTGGCTGCTCCGCCACTATCGGGCGCCCCTCATCACCGCAGTCAACAACATCTCCATCGAGAGGCAAAGCGCCCAGAAATGGCACGCCAAGCTCCTCGCTCATTTGCTCTCCGCCGCCGCGACGGAAGATATCCGTGTTCTCGCCGCAGTGAGGACAGGTAAAGGTGCGCATGTTCTCGACGAGCCCAAGAATCTTCACCTGCACCTTTTCGAACATGCGCAAGCCTCGGCGGGCGATCTTGAGGCTCACGGCCTGGGGTGTCGTGACAATCACCACACCCGACAGCGGCATGCTCTGTGCAAGCGTCAACTGGACGTCGCCGGTGCCAGGTGGCAGGTCAAGAATCAGGTAGTCCAGCGATCCCCACTGCACGCCGTCGACGAACATTTTCAGATATTTCCCCACCATCGGTCCGCGTAAAACAGCCGGCTGATCGTCGTTGGTGAGCATGGCCATCGACACCACCTTCAGGCCGTGCCCCTCTGCCGGGATCATCTTGCCACTCTGGGTCGTCGTTGGCTTCTCACCGGTTGCAATGCCGAGCATACCGGGAATACTGGGGCCAAGAATGTCGGCGTCTACGATTCCGACGCGCGCACCGAGCTGCTGCAGTGCCAGCGCCAAATTCACACTCACCGTGGATTTCCCGACGCCGCCTTTGCCACTTCCAACGGCGATGATGTGTCTAATTCCCGGCAGTTTGTCTAAACCACCGTTCGACATAGATGACGTGCCAGGCGCGTGGGGTTGATTACGGTCAGTGGTCTGCATGGTTAAGTTCCTTGTATTTTCGATTAACGGGAGAGAAAGTGGCTTTGATCTCTGCCGCCAAAATAACAACCAATCCCAGTTCATACACTTATTGCCTACCATCATTTTGCGAAAGTCGATAAACCTGAAACTCAATAGGTCGGCATCGTGCCGTCGATTTGCAGAGCCCAGGTTTGGGGCGTAAAAGTGCGCATTGCCAGCGCATGAATCTCCGAGCCCATCCGATCTCCGAGTGCCAGATAAACCAGTTGATGCTGCTGTATCTTATTTTTGCCGGAAAATTGCTGGCTCACGATGACTGCTTCGAAGTGCTGGCCGTCATCGCCCTGCACTTCCACATGATCGCAGGTCAGGCCATTCATGATGTAGTCTCTTAGATCATTCGCTGTCAGCACTTTATCCTCCTAAGGGTTGCCAAGGCCTCGTGACCTTCACCAATACAACAGGTTTATAGTATCGTTCCGAAACTATAATTTTGTCAAGATAGTTTAAAAACGCGACTTTTAAAACATAACGAAAGGGGGGTTGAATATAGACAGTCGTGCGATCGCAGATTTGGTCTATCACTTGGAGCGTATCGCGAACGCCGTTCGCCTTTGACATTAGCTTGCGCATTTCTCTGGCTGCCGATGTGAATTGTCAACAGACCCTAGTCGTCTGACAGTTTCACCACCCTCAATCGTAGGGCATTCGTAATGACGCTTACCGAAGACAGCGACATTGCCGCAGCCGCAATGATGGGCGACAGCAGGATGCCGGCAACCGGGTACAAGACACCTGCGGCGATTGGCACGCCCGCGGCGTTGTAAACGAACGCGAAAAACAGGTTCTGCCGGATATTGCGCATGGTTGCCCGTGACAACTTCCGGGCTTCTACAATGCCCATCAGGTCGCCGCGCAGCAGCGTAATACCCGCGCTTTCGATGGCCACGTCAGTCCCCGTACCCATGGCAATACCGACGTCTGCAGTGGCCAGGGCTGGCGCATCGTTCACACCATCGCCGGCCATAACCACAATGTGACCCTCATCCTTCAGACGCTGAATGATCTTGCCCTTGTCTTCCGGCAGTACTTCCGCTTCCACTTCGTCAATATGGAGTTTGCGGGCCACGGCTTCAGCGGAAGTCCTGTTGTCCCCGGTCAGCATCACCACTCGAATACCCTCCTTTTGCAGAGCGGCTATGGCTGCTTTCGTGGTCTCCTTGACCGGGTCCGCAATCGCCAACAAACCGCATATTTTTCCATCCACGGCCGCAAAGATCACGGTGGCACCGTCTTTTCTCAGCTGGTCCGCCTCTTCCTCAAAGGCGGAGGTATCGACGCTTTCTGATTCCATCAGCAATCGATTGCCAAGCAGAACCTTTTTACCATCGATTTTGCCTGTGACACCTTTGCCGTTCGGAGAGTCGAACTCCTCGGCGCCCGGCAAGGTCAGCTCCATGGTTTTGGCTTTATCGAGAATTGCATTCGCCAAAGGATGCTCGCTGCCCCTCTCCAGGCCACCGGCGTAGCGCATCAGGTCGTCCTCGCTGAAACCGTTTGCCGGCACCAGCTTCGTCACCTGGGGTTTGCCCTCAGTCAGGGTGCCGGTTTTATCCACCACCACCGTGTCGACTTTCTCCATGCGCTCCAACGCTTCAGCATCGCGGATCAAGACGCCGACCTGGGCACCGCGTCCAACGCCGACCATAATCGACATGGGGGTTGCCAGACCCAAAGCGCAGGGACAGGCAATAATCAGCACGCTCACCGCCGCGATGAGACCAAAGGCCATGGGCGGCGTTGGCCCGAAAATCGACCAGACAATAAACGCAATGACGGCGATGAGAATAACCGCCGGCACAAACCAGCCGGCAACTTTGTCGGCCAGCCCCTGAATCGGTGCACGGCTGCGCTGAGCGCTTGCGACCATCTGCACAATCTGGGACAGCATGGTGTCACGCCCGACTTTATCGGCTCGCATGATGAAACTGCCCTGCTGATTGATGCTGCCGCCAACAACCTGGTCGCCCGCCTTTTTGCTGACCGCCAAAGGCTCTCCGGTCACCATGGATTCATCCACATTCGAACTGCCTTCAAGGACTTCGCCATCCAGTGGCACCTTGTCGCCGGGGCGAACCCGAAGACGGTCGCCGACTTTTACCTGATCGAGCGACACGTCGGACTCGCTGTCGTCATCTTCGAGCTTTCTTGCGGTGGCGGGCGCAAGGTCAAGTAAGGCTTTGATGGCGCCTGATGTTTTCTCCCGAGCCCGGAGTTCAAGCACCTGGCCCAACAAAACCAGCACTACGATGACGGCGGCGGCCTCGAAATACACGGCGACCGAACCATCTGCCTGCTGGAAGGCCGCCGGAAATATTTGCGGCGCCAAAGTCGCTACCAGGCTGTAGGTCAGAGAGACGCCCGTGCCAATGGCAATAAGCGTGAACATATTCAGATTTCGGCTGAGGATCGATTTCCAGCCGCGAACAAAAAAGGGCGCACCGCACCAGACGACTACTGGCGTGGCCAAAACCAACTGAATCCAGTTGGAGATTTGCGGGGACACAATCTGGTCTATCTTGAAAAAATGGCCACCCATTTCAAGCAAAAACACAGGAAGCGCCAAGGCCAGACCGATCCAGAACCGACGAGTCATGTCCGTGAGTTCTTCGGAGGGTCCGTCATCAAGGCTTACTTCTTCTGGCTCCAGGCCCATGCCGCAGATCGGGCAGTCACCCGGGCCTTGCTGGCGAATTTCCGGATGCATCGGGCAGGTGTACATGGTGCCGGGTGCTACTGGCTCTGCCTTTTCACTCTTATCACCCAGGTACTTGTCCGGGTCGCCTTCGAACTTCGACTGGCATCCAGACGAACAGAAATACCAGGTTTTGCCTGCATGCTCGCTGCGATGCTCTGCGGTATGAGGATCTACCGACATCCCGCAAACAGGGTCTTTTGCGGAATGCTCTTCTTGGTTTTCATGTCCGCGATGATTGTGCTGTTGTTCACTCATTCCGTGCTCCTGTTTTATCCGCGGGCCAATCGGCAAAAGCGATAAAATACAACAACACCAGATTGACCATCGGAATCAGCATCAAGAACCCCAACCAGCCCGGATATCCCGCACGCTGGCATATTCGCCAGACCGGTATGACGACTACAATCGCAATTACCAGCATCCACAGCCAGTGCCCGGCCCACATGGTGTTTCCAAACATGCTTTCGTTCATCATGGTATTTCCTCCCTTTCAAATTGTAGTCATTAATGGTGGGAACTGGTTGTGCTATTTTTTGAGGACATAATTCGACCATCCTTTTTTGGTTATCATCTTCAATCCAGAAGGCCCGATTTAAAATCTTGTATCCAGATCAAGTAGAGACTCATACCGTGTTGTCATCATTGCTGGCTCGCGAAGCAGCCGCGAGTTGGCGCCAGCTGCCCCAACGAGGGATAAACATCGGTACTTGCCGCCTATAGTTGCGATAAGCGTCTCCGAACTGCTTCAGTACTTGCTGCTCCTCACGTCGAGCCAGCCAGGTGTAGACCAGCACGATCACCGGAAAAAGGCCTACCGAAAAGAGCGTTGGCCAATGCACCACGCCTTCTCCAAACAGAGCAATGAAGAGCCCTGTGTACTGGGGATGCCGCACATACTCATACAACCCGTCTGTCACCAGGCGATTTTCTCCTCGCGCCTTGTGAACCTGGCGCCAGCCCTGAATAAAGAGCCCTATTCCCGTAAATGCGATCCCGTAGCCAAGCAACATTGAGACAAGCATGCCGGTTTCGCCAAGCCCAACCAGGGTCGACCATAGACTGGCGCTAACATACTCGCTGTCGAGACCGAAAAAGCGCACCAGCAGATAGATAGTGAGCGGAAAACCGTACATTTCAGCATAAAGCGCGATGATAAAAGCCTGCACCACACCGGCACCGGCCCACTCTCGCCAGTTCTTTGGCGCAAAATATCGATAAAAAAACCAAGACACCAAAACGATAACGATCAGTGTAATGCCCCAGGCTCCAGCGTGGTTGAAGGACTCATTCATAAATCGTCCATCCGGCCAACCTGACTAGCCAGGCTGATATAACAACAACAATGGCAATGACCAGCATCCACAGCCAGTGCCCGGCCCACACGGTGTTTCCAAACATATCGCCGTCCATCATGGGATTACCCTCCGGTTTACACTGTGAATATCAGTGATGGTGTGCATTAGACTCATCACTGTTCATCGCCTTACGTCTGGCGGAAGACTTCAGGAATATCTGCTCGGCAACCGCAATAACAATCATCGTGACCACCGCCACACCGATCACAAAGGGGTCAGAGTTCAGTTTGACCCAAACAAAGCCGCCCAGAACCATCAAATCCAGACCGATCGCGACGGCGGGAACCCACCTCTTGGCCTTTACATCCTGATACAGGTAGCGCAGCACGCCCCAGTGAATCGAGATGTCCATAATCAGATAAAAGATGATACCGAGGGCCGCAATCCGTGAGAGATCAAAAAAGGCGGTCAGAATCAGGCCCAGCACCACGGTATAAACAAGCGTGTGTTTCTGGATGCTGCCCGGCATACCAAAGTGGCTGTGGGGTACCAGTTTCATCTCAGTCAACATGGCCAGCATGCGGGAAACCGCAAAAATACTGGCCAGAATGCCCCCCGCGGTCGCCATCATGGCAATCGCCACGGTGAACCACAGACCATAATCACCCAGTGCCGGACGCGCTGCGGCAGCCAGGGAGTAATCCCGGGTCTCGATGATTTCGACGAGGGACAGATTGCTAGCAACCGCAAAGCCCACCAAGGTGTAAATAACCACGCAGGCGGCAATGGAGATCACAATGGCGCGACCAACGTTACGTTTCGGGTCTTTCACCTCGGCGCCGCTGTTGGTGATGGTGGTAAAGCCCTTGAAGGCCAGAATGCCCAGTGCCGTTGCGCCCAGAAAGTTGCCGACAACACCGGTTTCGCCACTGCTGGAAAAGTCGACCGCAAGGCTGTCAGCTAACCATACGCCCACCAGCCCGAAGGCCAGAATGCCACCAATTTTCAGGACACCAATGAACGAAGCGACGCCCTGAATCCAGCGATTGCCCAGAAGGTTGATCATGAAGGCCGCCAAAATAAGCGACACGCCCAGTATCGGTACCATGCGCCCGCCCTCATCACCCCCGAACAGTTGCATGGTGTAAGACCCAAACGTGCGGGCCAGAAAACTCTGGGCGATCACCATCGAGAAATACATCAATAAGGCATTGAAACCCGTCGATAAGCGATCGCCGTAGGCCTTGTGCAGATACATGCCAATGCCACCCGCTGACGGGTAAGCATTGGAGATTTTGATATAGGAATAGGAACTGAAGGAAATGACGATTGCGGCCGCCAGAAAAGCCAGCGGAAAGAGCGCACCTGCCATTTGCGCCATTTGTCCGGTAAGCGCGAATATGCCGGCGCCAATCATGACACCGGTGCCTAGCATGACCGTTCCTGGCAGCGTCAGGCTGCCTTCCTGATAGCGCGAGGTTCTATCCTGGTCCTTGCTCATGCAACTTCCTTTTATTTTTTCATCGGTGGAATTTTTGAACAGCAGAAGGGATCAAGGTTGGCGTTGGCTCGGAGGTTTTCATCGCCGAATCGGTACCCTGCTAGTTTTCTGCGCTCCCACCAACCGCCCTTCAAATGGCCGCCGTGCGATCCAACCAGTTCAATTAGAGCATCGGTCGACCAATGGGTGGCATCAAACGTGACAATCAGCTGATTTTCCGATTTACGCTCGGCAAAATCGACGCACGGATGATGATTCAGCTCCTCAATGAAGTCCTTCCACTGAGTTTCAGTAAGGCCTTGGACTGCGAGTTTGCGTCGGAGCAGAAATTGAGCCTGTTTTGTTGCTTTATGAGCTTTCGTCATGAGTTTCCCCTGTCAGCCGGTGCTCTCAGGGTCTATCACAACACGCCAGGCTGAATTCCAACTGAAAAAGGCAGGGGTAAGCGGTCTATTCGACCAAAGCTTGAGTTACATCAAATTGTGCAGAAAAAAGGCCGAGGACGCATGTCCAAGGCCCGTCTGTAGTGTCAGAAGAGAAGCCGTGCTCCAACTACCGCAAACCAGTCCTCTGTGCCGCCGCCGTCTTCTCTGGCGAAGTCAGCTGTGTTGCCGTACTTGCGTTCGTAAACAACGCCAACGTAAGGCGAGAAAGCCCGGTCAATAAGGTCGTAGCTCAAACGCAACCCGGTTTCTGTCGATACCAAGCCCTTTCCGACCCCAATCTCTCTATCTTCACTGAACGCCACGGTCGCATCCAGAGTGGCCGAAAGTATCCAGTAGTTGGTGAACAGCAGTTCATACTCTGCATCCAGAGCGGCGGACGTGTCGCCATCTTTGCTTACGTAAAGATTTGCATCGATTTCAAACCATTGTGGCGCAAGGCCGGCGACCCCCAGCACGGCGTATGTGCGATCAGGGCCTTCTGGCGTGTCAAACCTTATCCCGGCTTTGGCATCGAAGAAGTCAGAGATGGGAATTTGGCCGACGATCTGGTTTTCCAGCTTTTCGTAGGCCTGCTCTTCAATGGCGTATTCGCCTTTTGTTAGCCAACGAACTTTCAGCGCATCCGTGCCGTAGAAAAAATCGCCGCTCCATACCCCAAGTTCTTCGTCGTCGTCACTGTAGCGGTATTCAAACTCCTCGAATTGAGCGCCCCAGACTTTTAACGGCGCCTTCCGTTCAGTGGTGTCACGCACCCGCTCTTGAGCAAATGCCAGAGTTGGCATAACACTCAAACCCAAAACTGTGCCTACCATTAAAGGTATCCATAGTTTCATGCGTCACCTCCAACATTGCCCGGCTGGTCATCGGATGCCGCCTGCGTGGACGCAGGCCCACCCTCAACAATCACTTTGCGGAACATACCCGCTGCGGCGTGATAAGACAGATGGCAATGGAAGGCCCATTGGCCGGGTTCATCCACTTCAGTCTCCATGTAAACCGTGGTGCCGGGTTGAACGCTGATGGTGTGCTTGACGGGATTGAACTGGCCTGCGCCAACGTCGAGCATGGACCACATTCCGTGCAGGTGCATGGGGTGGGTCATCATGGTTGTATTAACAAACTTGAATCGCACCCGCTCGCCATACTGCAGACGGATCGGGTCGGCATCTTCATATTTGACGCCGTTGATGCTCCAGGTGTACCGCTCCATGTTGCCCGTCAGCTTCAGTTCGATTTCCCGGGTTGGTTCGCGTTCGTCATAGAGCGGTTTTTGCGCTCTCAGGTCGGCATAAGACAGAAACTTGCCGCCATTGGCCGCCGTTGGAACCAGGCCACTGCCCTCTGCATAAAAGGGATCGCTGGCACCACCCATCGACGCCATTGAACCCTCGCCCATCGCAGAATGATCCATGCCCTCCATACCTTTCATGCCGGAATGGTCCATACCGGCCATCTTGGAATGATCCATCCCTTCCATTCCCTTCATGCCGGAGTGGTCCATACCGGTCATTTTCGAGTGGTCCATGCCTTCCATGCCGGCCATACCGGAGTGATCCATGCCGGACATGCCTTCCATGCCGGCCATGCTCGAATGATCCATGCCTTCCATGCCGCTCATGTCGGCCATGGTCAATCGAGCCGCTTCGCGCAGTTCCGGCACCGCAGCGACCATTCCCGCCTCAGGGGCCAGCGTTCCTCTCGCATACCCTGAACGCCCCATGGATTCGGCGAAAATTGTATAAGCCTGTTCTTCTTTGGGCCGCACAATCACGTCGTAGGTTTCCGCCACACCAATGCGGAACTCATCCACGGTAACCGGCTGAACATTGTTGCCATCCGCTTGCACAACGGTCATTTCAAGGCCCGGAATGCGGATATCAAAATAGGTCATGGCAGACGAGTTAATAAAACGTAGCCGTATCCGCTCGCCGGGCTCGAAAATGCCGGTCCAGTTCTGGTCAGGGCCTTTGCCATTGATCAAGCCGGTGAATCCTTGCAGGTCTTCAACATCGGCTTTCATCATGCGCATGTCGCCCCAGGCCATCCGATCCTTCACGGTGGCCATCAGACCGTTGTCAGAAGCTTCTGAAAAGAACTCCCCAACCGTTTGTTGCTCACGGTTGTAATAATCCGGCATTATTTTGAGGTTGCGCATAATGCGATCGCCGGAATGGGGGTGCTTGTCGGTCAGCTGAACCACGTAATCGCGATCGTAACGAAACGGTTCGCGGCCTTCGGGTTCAATCACAATGGCACCGTAGGCGCCATCCGGCTCCTGAAAGCCGGAGTGGCTGTGAAACCAGTAAGTGCCCGATTGGGTGATGGGAAACTTGTAGGTGAAGGTTTCCCCGGGCTCGATACCCGGGAAACTGATACCGGGCACACCGTCCTGAGTAAATGGCAGGATCATGCCATGCCAGTGAATGGACGTCATTTCGTTCAGGTTGTTGGTCACGTTAATCGAGACCTCTTCGCCTTCCTTGAAGCGCAGAACCGGCCCGGGAGACGCGCCATTGTAGCCGATGCCCTCTTTAACAAAGTCACCGGTGTCGATCTGAACCCGGTCGACCGTCAGGTTGTATTCACCCGCTAGGCCAATAACCGGTAGAAGCAAGCCTAAAGCGCCTGCCAGAAGGGTTGTCTTCATCGTTAAAAGCTCCTAACTACGTGACTATTTTTGGGATTTGCCCGCCGCAGCGAGCATCCCGTTAACTCAGAATGTGATCAGTTAAAATTAACTTCACCGTACATGCCGGCCTGGTAGTGCCCCGGAACGTTGCAGGCGAATTCAATATTGCCCTTCTCCGAGAACTTCCAAACAACCTCTTGGCTCTCGCCCGCCTCTAACAGCAAACTGTTGGGGTCGTCATGTTTCATGGACATGCCATTTCCCATGTCCATTTCCATCATGTCGCGATTCAGCTTGCCGCCCTGAATAACGCCGTGCTCTACCATCATCGTCATTTCCTTCTGATGGGATTCATGCATGGCAGGCGTACCAATATTGAATTCGTGCACCAGGCTGCCTTTGTTTTCAACCACAAAGCGCACCGTTTCCCCTGGCTTGACATCGATAGATTCAGGCTCGTAGTAGTTGTCGTACATCTGCACAGTAATGCTGCGCCCGGCGTCCGAGGCCTTGCCCGGTTCACCGCTCTTTGCACCTTGGCCGTGCCCGTCTTCGTGAGCACCAGCCCCAAGAGCTACCGCTGAAACTGACATGGCTAATGCTGCGACTACGAACTTTGATACGCTCATCAAACTTTCTCCTTTGATATGTCATGGCGTGCGTTAAAAGCCCACTGGGTTTACCCGGCAACGTGAGCATTCGGCTAAAACGCTTGATACCATCGCTCATCAACCTGAATTCTTTCTGAAAATGCTGAGATATTTTTCGTTCAGGCTGAATTCAGGTTACTAGCGGACACTGCATCAGCCGGTTTGGCCAAAGGAAAGGAACAACAGATGAGATTACTGCTTGTAGAGGATGACCGTTTGTTGGCCGAAGGGCTTGCCAGCCAGCTTGAGAAGGCCGGCTTCAGTGTCGATGTCACCGGCACGGCCAAAGAAGCGATGCTTCTGGGCGTGCAGGAAGACTACCGGGCAGCTGTGTTGGATCTCGGATTGCCCGACGGAAATGGTTTGGACGTGTTGCGAAAATGGCGCCGGGATAACGCAAACTTTGCAGTATTGATTCTCACGGCACGAGGCGACTGGCAAGATAAAGTCAGCGGCCTGAAAGCCGGCGCGGACGATTATCTCGCCAAACCCTTTCAGGCTGAGGAACTGATTGCCAGGCTAAGCGCGATCGTGCGCCGCAGCGAAGGGCGCGTTCTCTCCTCAGTTAAAGCGGGGCATTTTGAGCTTGACGAGAACCGGCAGTGCCTGAAAATCGACGGTGGTACGGAACACAGTTTAACCGGCACCGAGTTTCGGCTGCTCAGATGTCTGATGAGTCACCCGGGGCACATTTTCTCCAAAGAACAACTCATGGAGCAGCTCTACAATCTTAATGAGAGCCCCAATGAAAACGTCATAGAAGCCTATATCCGGCGCCTGAGAAAACTGGTCGGGCCGGAGACCATTGAAACGCGGCGCGGTCAGGGGTATCTATTCAATGACGCTGTTTAGAAAACTGGTATCGATAAAAGGCACTCTTCTTACCCTGCTTCTGCCGGCCGGCATTGGTTTGATGGCTATTGCATGGCTAATACACGGTTCACTCCTGGAAAGGATGTCACGAGAATTCGTTGAAAGCCGCCTGAAAGACGAAGTCGCGTTCCTGGAACTCAATATCCGGCAAGCCGACGGCAAGATAGATATGCTGAAAACCGGCGACTACTTTGAGAAGGTATTTCATCATGCCTTTGCCATCCAATCCCCGGATCAAACGAACATATCGCCGCTATCCTGGCAACCGCTCTTAATGCCCTTGCTGCAATTTGATGGCGACGAAAGTGTCAGAGTACAAGATGCAACGATCGCCAGCGCACCTTCCGACATTCTCGCTTACCGGAAATCCTTTGTTGTAAACGGCGTTCCCATAAAGGTTATCGTTTCAGAAGACATGGGAGCACTGAAAAACAGCCAGGCAGAACTGCATGCGTGGACTGCGATCGTATCGATCTTGCTGGTGTTTTTGCTGGTGGGAGTCATCTGGTTTGGCATTAATCTATCAATGCGGCCCGTTGTCTCGCTTCAGGCCGCTCTCAAACGACTACAGAGCGGCGAAATATCGCGGATCGACGCAGAAGCTCCGGAAGAGTTCCGGCCTCTGGTGCTACAGCTCAATCAACTGCTTGATTCCCTGGATCAACGGCTTGAGCGCTCCCGGGAAGCGCTAGCAAACCTGTCTCACAGTGTTAAAACGCCCATTGCGGCCGTTAGGCAGGTTCTTGACGATACCAGCCGGCCGCTGGATAACAGCGTGAGGCATGAAATGGGATCGCGTCTGGGCGATATTGACAGGCAATTAGAAGCAGAAATGCGGCGCAGTCGGTTTGCCGGGCCCCAGATTGGTAAAAGCGCTTACCCCGTTAAGCAAGCCCGGGATCTTCTGTGGATGCTGGGCCGGCTTTACCCTGAAAAGTCGTTCGAACTGTCGACCTCGCTTACCGATGAGTTTCGCTGGCCGATTGAGGAGCATGATCTAAACGAAATATTGGGAAATTTACTCGATAATGCCGGGAAGTGGTCTGCAGAATGCGTTGAGCTCTCTTTAGAACAGCGTAATGGTTTAGCCCAAATTGTCGTAACAGATGACGGGTCAGGGGTATCAGAAAATGATCAGGTGCACTTGGGTCAGAGAGGCAGACGGCTGGATGAACAAACTCCAGGACATGGACTTGGGCTTGCTATCGTTCGTGAAATAGTCGCTCGGTATGAAGGTGAGACCTCTTTTTCAAATGGGTCAAAAGGAGGCTTGAAAGTACTGGTCGAAGTCTCAATTTAATGCTTTTCTCGAAGACTGGGCTCCTCCCCCGAGCTGGTTTCTAGTCTTATACATAAAGCTTGACCGCTAAATGTCTTTAGTCTTGATCACGCGCTTGTTCGTTACAGCAATAAGGAATGTTGTGCCAATGCCGCCCCCTGGCCTTGTCAGCACAAGACAATCTGAAAGGATGACGTCCGGCAGTCGCTCTTCATTTATTGAATCCAAATCGTAAAATCGGCCAGAAAGGCAAAACAGCTGCCCCTAAAAGAAGAGCTTTGGGTTGTGGATTTTCCGAGTAATTTTTGATGTCAAACGTTAAAAATAAAACGCCCACAGCTAAAAAAAGATTTATTGGCAGTCCGCATTCGTTCAGCCAACCCCAGAAAAAGGTACTTAAGAACATCATCAATAATGCATTTATCATACGATTCAAGACAAAAGGATCCATAATTTCTTTTAGCATAATATCATCCTCAATTTGAAAATTATCACTAAGATTACTAAAAAACGTTCGCGGAGCAACTAAACGTAATTGCTTGCACCGAACTCTTTTTAGTGTAGGTTGAAATCACAAGCGAAGTAAATTGCAGTCAAATATTTAATACATCGCCATTAAATTTCTCTTAGCAAGAAAATCTTATAGCTTTATCAAACTCGAAAACTGTGCGGCACACTCAATATTTAAAAAAAGAGTATTAATTCAACCACGTTATATCATTGGCTTTCGGTATGTTGATTAAAAATTTATCCCCACAAGTGGTGATCAAAATACAAGCTTATTAGATTATATCCAAAATAGATGATTACATTAAAATTAAAGGATCTTCTACTGAACTCCATCAACATACGAGTGTTAATTTCTAATTATGCTATCTAATCTGGTTTCAATTTACAGTGAAACACCATCGTTGACTCTTTTGTCCGAACGAATTCTTCTAAAAGAATTTTTCGGCATGATATGCAGTCATGAAAGGGCCTTATTTCAGCGAAGACATACGTCGCTGATTTATGTCCCCGTTAATTCAGTGAAACAAGCAGCTGAACTATCGCTACAGGGTGGCCTATTGATTTGGTTAACGACATCTATTCGCCACACCCCAGCCAAATCATTAAAACCGACTGTGGCAATTCGTGGTGTAAACACCGTATCTGCGTGTCGTCGAGCGATCCAGATTGCGGGAAATCATGTGATAACAGAAGATCAAATCGACACCCTGACATTGGTGATGCTGCCAGATTGCACGCGAGCTTCAAAAAATAGAAACCAAATCGTTTAAAGCCCCAATCACCGGCATTTAGTCTGGGCGACCGATGCACCCAAAAAAACTGTTTTCGCACTTGACGGCCCTCACACCCGACCCCCGGGATGGTCAATTCCAGAAGTGAACTAAAGTCTAGCCACTTTTTAGCCTGAATGTTGATCTCTGGAAGGTCTTCAGCGACACGCAGTTCAACATCATGCTGAAGACCTGGGCGGTCGTTGTGGCCGGAGCAGCACTAACCCGAGCGAGGAACATCGGACCACTGACACGCGCAACTAAGTGGCGACAACTAGGCAGTTGCAAGCATCCTTGATTAGCTCGCCTTCTGGGTGCCCAGGCAGCGGGCACTTTTTGCTCCAAGCAGAGTCGCAAAGGCATGCTGATCAGGTTCTTGCCGCGCTTTTCGATAGAGCAAGCCCTGATGGTTTTATAGGGAGTCTCCTGCGGAACCTGCAACTCATAACGATGAGTAAGAATTGTCTTTTTGTGTGCGGCTGCGTCGCTGGGAAAAGAAATTGTGTCGCAATACACCGAAAACCTCGTGCGATTGCACGCCGGTTTCGAAGCGAAGCTCCATTTTTTCACGCTGTTGACCCATCTAATTCCGTTTCGATCTATGTATTTTTGATAAAAAAACAAATTTAATATTTATTAATGCCGACCGTGTTTTTGAATTCCATCGCTTGTCGAAAACAGACGGCTTACATAACGCTCCGTCTAACCTCGACATACCGCATTATATAGGCCGTCGGTTTCCGACATAGCAAATAGAGCGTCTCTTTTTCGTTTCGACAATAGTGACTTACAAAAAATTGGTGGCGAGTCAAAACTTTTGTAATCGCACATCCAATATCGATTTCTTATCGTCGATTTTCGACTGAAAGATTATGAAAGAAAAAATCTCTATTGCATATCAAAAGAACTTGCAAGGTTTTTATTTTCGTTGGATTTTACTGAAAGTTGACCACTAGCCAAGCATGCCTCTCTGTGTTTATTCTAAATAACGAACGAAGCAACAGCCGTACATGCCAAGAGCTTCATCATAGTGTTGTTTGAAACATTGTTTATCCTGGTAGGGGTTTTTAAAAGCTTACAGAGAGAGGTGGTGGGGTGGAGGGGGGTATATACCCCCCTCCACCCCACCACCTCTCTCAAAGACTATCCCGGCCAGCAGAATAATGGTTCGAACACTCGGGCGGTATGCCGAGGCAACATGGATTTATCGAAAATTTTAAATAACTTAACCAATAGAGTAGAGGTGTACGAATGAACGTTTCTTTCCAATCCACAACCAATCATAAAATGGCGCACGCAATTATGAATCCAGAAATTTACTCAGAAGAATTTTTCGCAGTCACGAACGCGGATATTGCACCGCGTCTCGGGACTCCACCGATAAAAAGAGAATATCTTGTCAAAGATTGGCTCCCGCTAGGCATAGGAGGATTGTTAAGTGGCGTGGGCGCCATTGGAAAGACCACCTTAGCCATGCAACTCGGTGCAGCCGTAGCGACTGGAACCGCATTCCTAGAGAAAGATTGTCAAAAAGGGTCTGTTTTACTATATCTCAGCGAGGACGACGAATGCGAGTTTGTCCACCGCCTTCACCGTATCAAGGAATCACTAAATGTTGGGCACCATAGCGATCTTATAAGCAACCTAAAAGTGCTATCAAGCCCGATGACTTCCCTACCATTCTTTGATTATCAAACTTCAACTGGCGGTGCCGGCACAACAACACACTTTATGAATTTACTGAAAACAGCACGTCAATTAACTGACCTCAAACTTATCGTAATCGATAGCTACACAAGGGTTAATAATTTGGATGAAGTCAATCACTCAAATGCAAATTACGTTGCAGAAAAACTTAACGCACTTGCTCGGGACACGGATGCAACCGTACTGATGATCCATCATCCATCCAAAACACCACGAGATGACCAGTATGGCGCCCGCGGCTCTGGAGCACTCGTCAACGCACTACGATGGTCGGCTTCCCTATCCACTGTAAAGAAACGCCAGAGTGCTGCTGAAGACGGCCAACCAATCCTTCGCTTGTCCGTACAGAAGTTCAACTACGGCCCCACAACGGCGACCACGCTCCGCAGACTCGACAATGGCGTGCTTTCTATTGGTGACGAAAGCCCCGAAGACGAGCAAGAAAATGAATATCAACACATACTATTCAAAGTGTCTCAGTTCATCCAAGAACAAACGACGGCGGGGATAGAAGTCACAGCACGAAATATGCGCGATTACGCCGGTTTAAAAGGAAAGTTTGGAGTGAGTGAAGCCGCATTAAAACGATTTTGCGACGAGGCATTGCATCGACGCGACCTTATGCGTGACGAAAGCAATAAATTTGGTTTACCTACTACATCACCATTTTCGGCCGATGAAAAAGTTAAATCATCTCAGAGTCTGAACTATGAAACCATTTAACTACTGATAGCAAAAATTTGGGCAGGTGGCTTGCTGCGTTGTTGTTTTATCGTAAAGTGAACAACATGCCGAAAATAAGTAAAATTTTCGGTTTTTTTCCCGATACGCTTAAACGAGAGGCACATCCCATGCGTGATATAGCCCTACACATTCGTAGAATTGTAAGCCAAGCTGAAATGCTTTCTGATTTTTATTCGGTCGAGGTCTCTGTGGTCATTCGAACCCATGAAGGTCAGCGCAGCGAATTTATTAAAGGGCAATCTCAGAGAAAATCCTTAAATAGTTTCGGCATAAATAATGCCCACGACAAAACGGACTTTCCGAAAACATGGCTTTAGACGCTATTTGGCAAAATTAAAAGAGCAACTTGGTCTAATTGCGGATTTTTAGCAATTAGACCAGAAAAATACTGTTGCCAACATAGTAGAGTATGTTGGTCGAACGATTCTACTCTATGAATTATTTTTTTTCATTGAGACATGTCTTCGTAAATTTTGTAGTTTAAAAATTTTTCCTTTTCCAATTACTGATAAACATCTTGAGGATTTATACATGAGCATGGTTGTTGAAAATAAAGTTCAGGAACAGACTCCTTCGCTTCTCCACCATCCTGGCCGGTGGGTGCGACCAAAGCTGTTGCCATTTATCTTTGGTATCAACCCGGATCAAGCACGGAAATATCGTGAGCGCGGCATTTGGGTTGAAGGAAAACAATGGCGATATGATCCAATTCGTCGCGTTGTATACTGCCCTACGGAAATTGAAGATTGGTTAGGCGGAAAGCAGTGACACTTCCCGATGGCATTAAAAAACTACCAACCGGTGTTGTCATTCATGGCCAGCGGTTGCGTATCAGTTTTGTATACTGTGGGGATCGTTGCCGGGAAACCATTCCTTGCAACGGTAAAATAACCAAGGCTTCGATAGCTCATGCGGAAAGAAAGCGTAATCAGATTCTTACCGAAATCTATGAGAATCGTTTCGACTATGCAACACACTTTCCTGGATCGTCGAAAGCCAAACTCTATAGTTGTAGTGGTCAACTAATCCCGGACAGTATTTTAAGGTTTTCCTCAGCCGCAACGGGCGAAATGCCGTCGTTGAATGTGTGAGGTCGTTGCCGGTTGTAGTAGCCCATCAGATAGCCACCAACATCT
>Ga0306865_1000220_pt1 | contig 29622 bp, 23 predicted proteins | sample AntRauTorckE5431_FD_190441 | JGI IMG/M metagenome (GOLD analysis project Ga0306865, IMG submission 190441) | Saline lake microbial communities from Rauer Islands, Antarctica - Metagenome Torckler E5 #431 (v2) (version 2) | ecosystem: Environmental > Aquatic > Non-marine Saline and Alkaline >... | reverse complement strand
ATCTAGTGCTCCATTATTAAAGTAAAATGGTTGATCACAGCAGAGTATAGCTATCGGCTCAGAGGTAAGAGCAGGAGAAGAGTTAAGTGGTGCTTTATTGAGGTCTATTTCAGCTTCAGTGTATAAGACTCCTGAAGGACCAGTGGTGATCGCACCATTACGTGCATTTACTGCAGCGGATATTGTAATTCGACCAGAGCAGGGAACCAGTGCACTCAGCGGCGAAGTATTGAAATCAATAGTACCTGTATACGTGTGTTCTTCTACTCCTTTTCCTGTGCCTCTGGTGTTAGTAGGGTTACATCTGGAAGGTTCAGTGGCACACAATGGTGTGATTTCTCTGATAGAAGCACGTGTCAATGTGATAGTTCTTGTAGTATTTCCACAGCGTACTATGAGACTACTAGCACCAAATCCAGTACCTAAACTAACTCCGTTACAGTCTCTATACCACTTCAGCGTGATCTTAAACTTCAATGAATCAATAGCTTGATAGGTAATATCAGCTCCCATCATATGAGTAGCTTCTGCTTTTTGAGTAGAAAATAGCAGCGGAATTAAGAATAACAGAGCTATAAGACTCTTCTTTAGTAATTTAAGCATATCGTAATGTTTTGTTATTATTTTGTTTGTATTGGACGCCGTAAGGTACGGCTTTAATTGTCTTTTTCAGTCCCATTAGTTGTCTATGAGCAGTGGCTGATGGCTTGTACGGTTATTCGTTCTTATTGTTATCTGATAGACACCTATTGCCAAAGAGATGTTGCACGTATAACTATTGGATTCAAAATCTCTTTGTGAAAATACAGTAACTCCTTGACTGTCAGTGATGAAAATTGCAGAGTTCGCAGTTAGATTAGTAATAGTAAATGAGCCATTAGAGGGGTTAGGGTATACATCGTGTACATCTGATTGGTAGAAAACGTGTGTGTTATTAGTCGCCTTCCAAAACTGCGAAGCCGAGCTCGCTTTTTGTTTGATTTCTGCTGTGAACGATTCAGCAGATGCTGTAGTCCCTGATATAATGGCAAAATTCCGTTTAATATACCCTTTGGGAGAAAGTATAGGCTCATCTGTAATGCCTAGCATAGTGCGTGCTCCCAGATTATTCATTTCATTAGTTTCTGTCCATATCTCGTTACTATTGGCACTGCTTTGGGCAAAAATATAAGGTGTTTTATCACCTAATTCTATTCCTGATTTTCCATAGGTAAGAGGAGTACTATCTTTCCACAGTCCTTGGCTGTATCGTATGAAATCTGTATTGACTTGTGGCTTGCCATTTTTACCACTACCGTCTGTGAATGAGATGCTTTGAGCTAAGTTTTCATTTAAGAATACTACCCCTACAAATGGTAAGTCATTCATAAAAAAGCCTTCGTCTGTATCATCTCCATTGTGTACAAAGATAGTCTGTGGATACTGTTCTAATGTGCCAGCATAGTTGTCCGTCCTTAGTCCACACTCACCATCTAAAAAGAACCCTATTTTGACGTCACGATAGGTACGTGGACGTCTATTGATTATATAATATTCTAAATAGATAGCATCACTTTCTGCATAGGTATATGCGAGCATTTGTACCTCTATTCCTAGACCAGCCCCAAAAGATGCGGTATGTTCGTCATTGATATCATTGAATATGCAGTAGACGGCTTTATCTCCTTTTATAGCAGGGTAGTCACCATCCTTGGGCGTATATATGCCATCTATATTGAAATCTATGAATGGTGCTAGGTATTTTGAAAACCCTGAATTCCCTTCTGCTGGCCAATTCATGATCTGATCGCTCGCTAGGTATCCATTGTCTAGAAAGTGAGCTAAGTGGTAAGCTATATCCTCTTGGGAAACAGCGTATATATTATCCCATTTATCGATATCGCCTGTCTGCCCTGTCAGTGTATCTATAGGTCCCGGCCAGAAGTCAAACGAATCCTTAGCGGCAATGCGTTGCACAGCCGTATGGAAGTTACCTTGTTCATCTTTAGCTGTAATCCATAGTCCCGCTTGACGCAAAAACGCATTAGACGTACCTGCAGAAAATGAGGCGAGTTCTAAGTCGTTGATATCTATTCCTAGGATACCATTCGAATTAATACGCAGGACGTGTTCATTACCTAATGTGGTATACGCACTCTGGCCCAAAGCCATACTGCTTAGCAAAAGACTTATTATAAATACTACGCTGTGAGTCACTTTTTATAAATTTACTCTTAGACCGAAATGTGTTAAAATGCTGAGGTCTCTTTGTTCAAAGATAGCATCACTACTCATTCTGGACGATAAGTCTAAAGTGCCAGTGGGATAAGCTATTAGTGTGATACGCTTATTGGCTTTATACATTACTCCTATACCTAGATGCAATCCGTGTACGCCGTTTTTTCTAGATGGAATATCGCTGAGGTCTGTAGCATCAGATGATGCTAGTATCTGTCCGTTCGACTGATTTGAAATACTGGCAGAAAATCCTCCTCTGGCGAGTACGGTCCACTTGGCATTCATTGGTATCATTCGTTCTATGGAGATAGGTATAGTGATAGAACTATAGCTGTTCGTACTGTTCAGGTTTTGGCCTGCTATCAGTGCACTATCTGTCACATTTACAGTATATCTTTCTTCTATAGTACCCAATACAGGATGGACAATAGTCCGTGTACGAACTTCTTCACGGTCTGTATATTCCCACGTATCTTCTTGAGTAAAAGTAAAAGCCTCTTTACGTTTAGTGTATCCTATACCTGCCTGCATATTCCAATGCGGATTAAGGCGGTATATGGCTCGTACTTCAAAAGCTTGTGAGAGTTGAGACTTATCCGTTGTATTTCTCATTGCTACATATGCAGGGTCGTTACTATTTATGAGTCCTTTGCCGATACCTAATCCTGTAGAAGCCTCTAAGCTCCATCTATTTAGCGTAGCTAATTTTCGGATAGGTAAACGAGTGGCGGCCGTATCAGGTGATAAATCCTGCTTGGGTAAATCGCTCGCAGGTGTTTGTTTTTTTGTTTCTGGAATACGGATAGGAATAGGTGATTTTTCGTGCACAGGAAGTATGTAATCCGCTGCTACTTCTTGTTTTTTCTCACCAAAGAAGAGTCGACCTTTACTTCGATCTACGTCTTGGTCTGCAATGTAAAGTCTTTGAAAAAAGTCTGCATATTCACTATTTACTATACTAGCAGGAAGATCTTTTTTTTCTTCTATATTGTCAACAGTCTGAGATGACGAAGTAGAATTTGATTCTTCAGGTAACTTTTTGATTAGGACTTCAGAGTCTGGCTTGAGAGTAACGGATAGTGTACTATTGGTTAGTGTAAATTCAGGAGTGCTCTCATCTTTTAAGATTTCAGTAGTCACCTCATCATCTCTCTCGCTGAGCAGCATTTCTGATTCTTCTAAGATTATATTGTCCGGTTTGTCCGAGAAAGTAGGGTCTGCGTTTTCATTATAGGTAGTAGTTGGTGAGGAGTTGGTGGTGTTAAAGACTACAAACCAAGTGCCTATACCTATAGTGCAGATAGCAGCGGCACTCCATAGCCAAGCTGTTCTTCTTTTTTTAGCTGCTCGTTTGGCTAGAATAGTGTCAAATAGGCCAGCACTAGGTGTTGCCTCTACATCGTACAGTTTGTCTTTGAAGATATGTTCTATCTCATTTTTCATATGCGTTTTATGCCATATTTGGCAAGTAGTTTAATCAAGTGTTGTTTTGCTCTGGAGTATTGGGAACGACTAGTTATATCGCTTATTCCCAGTATTTCTCCTACTTCTCTATGGCTGTATCCTTCTACAGCATACAGATTGAAAACTGCTTTATATCCATCTGGAAGCTCCTGCAGTATGCTAAGGAGGTTTGCTGTTTCCATATTGCTGATAGCCTTAGAGTCAAAGCTCTGCTCTTGTACATTTTCCAATGACCCCGGTTCAAATTTTTGAACCCTTTTATCGTTACTTTTTAATGCAGTGAAGACCACTATTTTTCGTATCCATCCTTCAAAGGAACCTTCCCCTTTAAAGGTATTTATTTTATTAAAAATCTTGATGAAAGCATCTTGAAGTACATCTTCTGCTTCCATCTTACTATTGCAATACCTTAGGCTTACACCCATCATTTTTGGTGCATACTTTTCATACAATACCTTTTGGCACTGCACGTCATTATCGACACATCCTTTGATAAGTTCGCGTTCATCCAAGTGGTTAGCTTTAGTATTTATATTGTTTTGGTTCAAGGTAGACCTGCTGTGTTGCAAATATGTTGCATCCTACACAAATAAATTTCAAATTGATATATTTCTAGATTACAAACAATTTAATGTCCAGCATTTAGTAGATAAAAAAAAGATGCATTTTTGCACCAATATGCAAGTATTTACCCAGGAAGAACTAAGTCAGCTCAGTATTCAGGTGTTTCAAGCTATGGGAGCGAATGAGGCAGATGCCAAGCAAGCAGCACAGGTACTGACTAGTGCAGATATACGCGGTATAGACAGTCATGGAGTATCCCGACTTATAGGCTATGTGGCTCTATGGGAAGAGGGTCGTATAAACATGACCCCAGACGTAAAAATTATTCGCGAGCATAAATCTACCTTCACCATAGATGGCGATAGCGGACTAGGACTAGTAGTAGCTCCTAAAGCTATGCAGATAGCTATAGAGAGAGCTAAACTATATGGCAGCGGTTGGGGAGCCATACAAAATAGTAACCATTTTGGAATAGCTGGATATCATGCTATGATAGCATTGCCACACGATATGATAGGTATGGCTATGACTAATGCTACACCATTCATACCACCTACGCATAGTAAGGAAGCTATGCTGGGGACTAATCCTATAGCTTACGCATTTCCTGCAGGGGAAGAAATGCCACTCGTGATAGACTTAGCTACAGCTTCTGTAGCTCGTGGTAAAATAGAGATAGCTCGCCGAGAAGGTAAAGTAATACCTAAAGGATGGATGGTCGATAAGCACGGCAATACGAGTCAAAATATAGATGAGCTAAAAGATGGCGGAATGCTTACTCCTCTGGGGAGTCTAGAGGAACTGGGTAGTCATAAGGGCTACGCTTTAGGAGGATTGGTAGATGTATTGACAGGTGTGCTCTCTGGTGCTAACTATGGTAAATGGGTGCCGCCATTTGTAAGTTTCTTACCTTTGTTGCCTAATCTGCCTGGCAAAGGTCTTGGACATTTTGTAGGTGCTATGGAGATAGAAGGTTTCCGAGATACGGCAGAGTTTAAAACGAGTATGGATCATTGGATTCAAAGTTTTAAAGGAGCGAAAAGAGTAAAAGACAATCAGGAAGTCTACGTGCCTGGTCAGAAAGAATATATAACAGAAGCTGAACGTACTACAAACGGTATTCCGCTGAATGATAAAGTAGTGGAAGACTTAGACGGTTTGAAAAAGAAGTTTGGACTTCAGTAACTAATACTCCGTAATAAATTTAATACAGAAAAACAAAAAGATTTAAATAAATATGAGCAATACACATCAACAAGCGATAGACGATTTTATGCAACTAGCAAAGCAAAGAAACGGAAACGAAACTGAATTTTTGCAGGCTATATACGAAGTAGCCGAGAAAGTGATTCCTTATATAGAGAAAAACCCAAAGTATAAGAAAGCGAAGATCTTAGAGCGGATGATAGAGCCGGAGCGTGTGATTATCTTCAGAGTACCGTGGGTAAGCGATAGCGGGGAATATCAAGTGAATAGAGGATATAGAGTACAGATAAATAGTGCTATAGGTCCATATAAAGGAGGTCTTAGGTTTCATCCAAGTGTGAATCTCAGTATCCTGAAATTTTTGGCTTTTGAGCAAGTATTCAAAAACAGTCTCACTACGTTACCTATGGGCGGCGGAAAAGGTGGATGTGATTTTGACCCCAAAGGAAAGACAGACAACGAAGTAATGCGTTTTTGCCAAAGTTTTATGACAGAACTAAGCAAGCATATAGGTGCAGAGTGGGATGTGCCTGCAGGAGATATAGGTGTAGGTGGACGTGAGATCGGTTTTATGTTCGGACAGTATAAGCGTCAGCAAAACGAATTTGTAGGAGTACTCACTGGCAAAGGACAGGAGTACGGTGGTAGTCTTATACGTCCAGAAGCTACTGGATATGGTACGTTGTACTTTGCAGAGGAAATGATGAAGGCTAATAATGATGGACTGAAAGGCAAAACAGCGGTAATCTCAGGATCTGGAAACGTAGCTCAATATGCAGCGGAGAAAATGTTACACCTAGGTGGTAAGGTGATTACTCTGTCAGATAGCCAAGGAACGCTGCATGACGCAGCAGGAATAGACCGTGAAAAATTAGATTTTATATTTGACTTAAAGCAAAACAAACGAGGTAGATTATCTGAGTATGTGGATACCTATCCAGATGCTAAATTTTTAGCAGGAGAAACACCTTGGGGAATAGCTTGTGATGCAGCATTCCCTTGTGCTACGCAAAACGAGCTGCAAGAAGAAGATGCCAAAAAGTTAGTAGCCAATGGCTGTAAAGTCTTGTCTGAAGGTGCAAATATGCCGTGTACTAATGAAGCTATTATCGCACTACAAAAAGGAGGTGTCCTCTATGCCCCTGGTAAAGCATCTAACGCAGGTGGAGTAGCCGTATCTGGACTAGAGATGGCTCAAAATGCCACACATAGTAACTGGAGTAGAGAAGAAGTAGATAAGAAACTACTTGCTATTATGAAGAGTATCCATACCCAATGCGTAGAATACGGAACCCAAGATGATGGTACAATAGATTATGTACAAGGAGCCAATATTGCAGGTTTTGTACGAGTAGCAGATGCTATGCTGCAGCAAGGGCATGTGTAGATAAGTTACTGACCAATGTCTCTAGCTAAGCCAAAAACAACAGATACACTTATCATACTGACTTTGGTCGGTGGAGTTATCTACTTGTTCTTGATGCTATAATTTTCAAAATTACCAACTTCCAAAGTCCTTATTGGGTAAAGAAGTGCATATAACTGCAAAAATCTTTAGTATACCGATGGTATCGGCAGGAAGAGGATATCAACTTCAACGTATTCGTTATATGTACGATATAAATGGCGAATGGTATACAGGCTCTGCTAAGTTGGGTAAGAAAATTGGGGCAGTCTCATTGGGCGATGATGTGCCAATAGTTTATGATTCTTGGTTTTTGGGGAACTCTCGTGTGGATGAAGGGCTATCAGGAAATGGATTCAATGAAATCAAAAATTACTATTACAAATCAGAAGTAGGTTACGAAAAACTGATGGTAACATCTTCTCTTATTGTACTGCAAAAGTACTCTAGTAACGAGGTTTTATTGACTATGGATGTAGGGCTAGTGACGGCTAAGTCTGATTCTTTCTTAAGTTTTAATTGGCTGGATGTCAATTTGCTAGAGAAAGATGATTATACTTTTCTGAATGCAAATCATATGGTAGATAGTTTGAAGATACTTCATAGTAGTTATGAGTATTTAAAAACGGGTGCGATGTATAGATAAGTCTGAATAAAGCTCCTCAATAATAGTCTAGTACTTCATTCCCACCTTTTCCATATCTTCGCCAACCAAGAATTAAAACATATGAAAAAGTATTTCCTATTACTCCTTATCGCAGCAGCTTTCGCTGCGTGTAACACAGCTCCTAAACAAGCAGAAACTGCTGTGGAAGAAAACGACCCAAATCGTTTTGCAGACCTTAAGATATTAAGTTACGATGCCAGTAGTATCAATGACTTAACTACTCAACAAAAGGAATTGGTGTACTACTTGAGTCAAGCAGCACTCAGTGGGAGAGAAATAACATATGCTCAGAATTATAAGCATAACATTCAGATAAAAAGAACGCTGGAAGCAATTTATAGCAGCTACACGGGTGACAAGACTACTGCAGATTGGAAGAACTTTGAGATTTACCTAAAGCGTGTGTGGTTTGCTAATGGGATACACCATCACTATGCAGAGAAGAAATTCTTACCTGACTTCAGTCAAGAATACTTTGCAGAGCTCGTAAAAAATAGTGCAGAAGTACAATGGCCTACCATAGAAGGCGAGACCCCAGAGCAGATGATAGCCAAGCTAACGCCAGCTATGTTTGACCCTGCAGTAGATGCTAAAAAAGTAGTAAAAGATAAAGGAGTAGACAAGGTAGCACTCAGTGCTAATAATCACTACGGTGAAGGTGTGACCGAGACAGAAGCGATGACACACTACGCTGCTATGGGTACTACGGGAGAAGCTAAGCCTGTAGAGTACGGATTAAATTCCCGCCTAGTGAAGCAAGATGGTCAACTAATGGATCTCACGATTAAGAGTGGTGGTTTATATGGCGGTGCTATGGATAAGATGATCTATTGGCTCAAGAAAGCTGAAGGTGTAGCTGAGAATGAAGCACAAGCGAAACACATAGGGATGCTCGCAGAATATTTCACTACTGGAGATCTAAGTCAATGGGATGCGACTAACATCAACTGGGTGAATAGTACAAATGGTGATATTGATTTTATCCTAGGTTTCATAGAAGTATATGGAGATGCCATAGGCAAGAAAGGTGCTTTTGAAGGAGTGATACAGGTGAATGATAAAGAAGCAAGTAAGCGAATGGCAGTATTAAGCGAGAATGCTCAGTACTTTGAAGACAATAGCTCTATAATGGAGGAGCATAAAAAAGAAACAGTAGTAGGCGTAAGCTATAGAGTGATAGATGCAGTAATGGAAGCTGGTGATGCCGCTCCTGCCACACCTATAGGTATCAATCTGCCAAACAGTAACTGGATCCGCAGTAATATCGGAAGTAAATCTGTAAGTCTGGGTAATATAGTAGCAGCGTATGCCGCAGCAGGAGGAAGTAGTTCGCTTAGTGAGTTTTATATAGATACAGCTACAGTAGCTCGTATAAAAGAGCACGGAAAATTAAGTGGTAAAATGCACACAGCTATGCACGAAGTGATCGGTCATGCTAGTGGTAAGATTAACCCAGGAATAGGGACACCTAAAGAAACGCTAAAAAACTACAGCAATACTTTGGAAGAGGCTCGTGCCGATCTAGTAGCACTGTACTACATATATGATCAGAAGCTAGTAGACCTCGGTCTGATGCCTAGCTTAGAAGTAGGAATGGCAGAGTTTGACAGCTATATAGCTAATGGTATGATGTTACAACTGCGTAGACTAGACGAAGGTGAAAACATAGAAGAAGATCATATGCGTAACCGTCAGCTGAATGCAAGCTGGGCGTATGAGAAGGGACTAGAAGACAATGTGGTAGAAAAGAAATTAGTAGATGGTAAAACGTACTTTGTAGTCAATGATTATGCTCAGTTAAGAGTAATCTTTGGTGATTTGCTTAAAGAAATACAACGTATCAAGTCTGAGGGAGACTATGCAGCTGCGGAGGCACTCGTAGAAGGGTATGGTGTGAAAGTAGATGTCGCTCTTCACAAGGAAGTAGTGGAGCGTTACGAAAGCTTAAAGCTAGCTCCGTACAGTGGTTTTATACAACCTAAGCTCGTACCCGTGATGGATGCAGATGGGAACTTCATAGACCTTAATATAGAGGAAGAAGAGTATGTAGAACAAATGCTCAGATTTGCAAAGGAGTATGCTTTTGTACAGCCAGGAGAGTAAAATTAACGATAGAGTTACAGAATAATAGTCGGGTTGAATAGTAGACGGAAAAGCAAATGATGATGAACCGTCATTCGATTAGTCTGTTAAACATTTACATATTCATTGTTGTATGACAAATAAATTTAAAAAATTTCTAATCTTGTTTCTGTTTATCTTCCTATTCATAGGTTCTGCAGTATGGATGTTTATAGTGTACGTAGTGCCTAATAGTCCGTACAATACAGAGATAAAACTGAGAGGGTCTTAGTGATACCAAACTGATCTCTCTTTGTCCTACTGAGTAGATTTTACTTCGTCTTAAAGAGCAGGTTAGTATTTCTGATTGGCGTTATTATCATCATCAAGATCAGATTCATACTTCTGAGCGTAGTGCTCTTCGTCATCCTGAGCATAGTCGAAGGGTGGATGAAGAGAACACAGAACATGAAGATGTCTACATTTCGACTTCGCTCAATGTGACATTTCGACTTCGCTCAATGTGACATTTCGACTTCGCTCAATGTGACATTTCGACTTCGCTCAATGTGACATTTCGACTTCGCTTAGTATGCTTTTACAGTGATATCTACTTTACTTGGAGTAAATACAAATGATTTAACAACCATTATAATATTTTTGTAGCCATTGAAATTTTCCTACGTTTATATCGTACAATGCTCAGATGAATCCTACTATACGGGGATGACCAATGACGTTGATAGAAGAGTATTAGAGCATAATTCTGATGATAATACCGGTAGTTACACCAGTAAACGAGGACCTGTGGAGCTACTCTGGAATATTCAACTTACTGATTTTTACCAAGCAGAAGAACTCGAAAAGCAGATAAAGGGGTGGAGTAGAAAGAAAAAAGAAGCCCTAATAAATGATCAATGGAATGAGTTGAAGGTGCTGGCTGCTTGCGATAATAGTAGTTCGCATAAGAATTTTGTATTTGAGCAGAGTTCTTTTCGTCATCCTGAGCAGAGTGCTTTTGTCACCCTGAGCGGAGTCGAAGGGTCGACAAAAGCACAATCGGGATTCGTGGACACAAACAGTGCACCCTTCGACTTCGCTCAGGATGACTGTTTGTTATCCTCCTGGAAACCCTTCCTTGACTCCCAAACCACACAACCCTATTACCAAGACCTACAAGCCTATTTAGCAAGCAGAAAAGAAGCAGGAGCTATCATCTATCCGCCTGAAGATGAAATCTTCAATGCCTTTGACTTAACACCATTGGATAAGATAAAGGTAGTCATCCTTGGTCAAGACCCATACCCAAATGAAGGAGAGGCTCACGGTTTATGTTTTTCAGTGAAAAAAGGGAAACCCATTCCTTCTTCACTTACACGAATTTTTAAGGAAATGAATACAGACCTTGGTCTGGCTATTCCTCAAAATGGAGATCTATTGAAGTGGGCGAAAAACGGAGTCTTTTTATTGAATACCATACTCACAGTAGAGCACAAGAATGCAGGTGCACATAAGAATAGAGGCTGGGAAGAGTTTACAAGAGCCGCCATTAGGCATATTTCAGATAACTGTGAACAGGTTGTGTTTATGCTCTGGGGTTCGTTTGCACATGAACATGCAAACCTCATAGATGAGAGTAAGCATAAGATATTAAAAGCAACACATCCTATTGCTATGATTAAAAATGGGTTCTATGGCACTAAGCCTTTTAGCAAGGCCAATGCTTTTCTGGATGAAGACGTAGATTGGAGCCTGTAGTACGCTGGTAAAGTGAAAATTACTACTGGTAGTTTCTGAACTGCCGTTTCTCAAAACACACTAAATTTTACTGCCATGCTATCCTAACTTTGAGTGAAATCAAAAGGATAAGTTATGATGAGATTAGAACTAAAATTAGGTAGAGGGATGTTTATTTTATTGGTGATCATGATATGTGTGGTCAGTGTGAAAGCCCAGATAGTAATACGTGGAACTGTGATGGACTCCATATCTAAGTCAGCTATTGCGTGTGCTACTATACTCATAGAGCAAGAAGGAGTGCGGATAGGCGGCAGCTACAGTGATGAACAAGGAAAGTATATATGCAAACTTCAAGATACTACTGGAAAAATATTGAAGCTTACTGCCAAGTACATCGGTTATCAAGACAAGGTGATTATGGTCTCTGTACCATCAGATACGGCATTAAATATGCCATTAGTAGCGAACACAGAAAGTGAAAATGCAGAGATAGGCTCTGTGATTATAAGAGCAGTAAGTAGACCGCTGGTAGAGAAAGATATAAACTCTAAAATTTTAGTCTCTAGTGATATTGCTAGACTACCTACTCGAAATTTGAACTGTATAGCGAGTACTACCACCCAAAGCACAACGAGTGGAATATCTTTTCTGGGCAGTAGGACAGATGCTACTGTCTACTATGTAGATGGTGTACGAGTTATCGGAAATACAGATAACGAAAGCTACACTAAGCCCGCTGAAAATTCTTTTAAGAAAGTGAAACGTACTCCACTTAGTACTGTATCGATAGATGTAGATAGAGCGAGTTATTCAAACATAAGGAGATATATAAATAGCAAACAGCTGCCACCTTCGGATGTAGTGAGAGTAGAGGAGATGATAAACTACTTTCAGTATGACTATCCCACAGTGCAAAACGATGAGCCTATCTCTCGATTTACACAAATGACTTCATGTCCGTGGAATGAGAAACATCAATTACTACAAATAGGGATAAAAGGAAAGTCGCTTCAAGAGGGTAAGAAACCCAACTCAAATTTAGTATTCTTAATAGATGTTTCTGGTTCTATGCAGTCAGAAAATAAACTAGAATTGGTAAAGAAAAGCTTGACACTACTACTAGATAATCTACTTCCAGATGATAGAGTAGCTATCTTGGTGTATGCAGGAAGCTCTGGACTAGTGCTACCGTCTACGGCTATAGGCACGGACAAAGTAGAGATAATAGATGCTATCTATAAGCTTACATCTGGGGGTAGTACTACAGGCGGAGCAGGGATAAAGCTAGCGTATAAAACCGCGATAGATAATTTCATGGCAGAGGGGAATAACCGTGTAATACTGTGTACTGACGGTGACTTTAACGTCGGTATTTCTGGTGTAGGAGAATTAGAGAAATTGATAAATGAGAAAAAAGAGTCGGGTGTATTTCTCTCTGTCTTGGGTTTTGGGATGGGAAACTATAAGGACAATCAACTGGAAGTACTCGCGGATAAAGGCAATGGGAATTATGCTTACATAGATAATTATAAGGAGGCAAAAAAAGTCTTTATGAATGAAGTAGGAAGCACATTATATACGGTTGCAAAAGATGTAAAGATACAGGTGGAGTTTAATCCTGCTCTAGTAAAGAGTTACCGATTGATTGGCTATGAAAACAGAGTACTAAACGCTGAAGATTTTAACGACGATAAAAAAGATGCAGGCGAATTAGGTGAGAATGGTACTGTTACTTTTCTCTATGAACTAATACCTGCAGGGGCAACTGATGAAAGTGAAGAGTCAAGCATCGACTCACTAAAATATCAGCGTATGACTGAAAGTAGTATAGTCAGTGAAGAGTACTGTACTGTAAAATTCAGGTATAAGGAACCCAAAGAAGCTAAGAGTAAACTAGTGGTAATAACGCATACAGATAGTCCGAAGAGTTTTGCAGAGGCCGATGATAATATTCAGTTAGCGGCATCATTAGCTCTTTATGGAATGCTATTATCGGAAAGTAAATACACCAAAAAGCAGTCTTATAAAGAGGTGTTAGATTGTCTAGATAAAGTAGATGTCAAGGATGAAGAAGTAATTGCACTAGAAAAAATGGTAGAGCGAACTCAGAAGCTAAAAAGACGCTAGTTCTCCAGTACCTCTACTTTTGTAATGAAGTTTTTGGTATCTCCTAAGAATGGTATGGATACGTACTTTTCGTCATAGTATAGAGCCACTCGTTTACCAGATCTCATTGCATCGCGGAGTTCTCCAAGTATTATCTGATCCGAAGGTTTCACAGAGAAGTCCCACATTCCTTGTTGGATTTCTCCTGTGTTCAGTTGTCCTTCCCACGTTTTGAATACGTATCCTTTGTTGCTTATTTTAATCACTTTGCCTACTTGCTCACCACCACTGAAATTGCCATACAGTGCAAAGAGAGAAATCAAAACAGCACCAGAGATGGTCACACCTATGGTCCAGAGAAGTATCTTTTTGATTAAATTCATATCGTATTTACAAATCTAAGGCTTTTTGCCATTCAGTTTGGAAAGTGTTTTTGAAGGCTTCAGCAAATTCAGCAACACTACCAGAGCCAGTCTCTTGGTGTATGGAAGTCACCTCTTTATTGGCTATACCGCACGGCACGATATGATCAAAGTAGGAGAGGTCTGTAGTCACATTAAGTGCAAATCCGTGCATACTGACTCCATTTCGCACTCGGATACCGATAGCACCTATTTTCCGTTTTACCACACCTTGGGCACCTACCCAAATGCCCGTAAGGCCTTCTATTTGATAAGCTAGTATATTGAAAGATTTTAGAGTTTTGATGATGCTTACCTCTAGCGTCTCTACGTATTTTTTTACGCCTATTCCGTGTTTTCTTAGATTGATAATTGGGTACCCTACTAGCTGTCCAGGTCCGTGGTAAGTGATGTCTCCACCGCGATCTGTTTCGTATACTTCAGCATCTACGGTTTTTAGAAAATCAGAATCAACCAGTAGGTTATTTCTATCTGCACTTTTACCAAAGGTATATACGTGTGGATGCTCACAGACTATGAGTGTGTCAGGTCCTCCGTCTATTACCGTCTGATGCACTTCTTGCTGTACGTTTAGTGCTTTTGCATAAGGTTTTAGGCCTATGTTTTTGAATCTTAGTTTAATTACCATTAAACTAATCCTATCAAAGTTTCGATAAGTATTCTGATAAATAAAATGAATGGATAGGCAATTGAGGCCTTAATAATCCAATTGTGATACTTTGATTTTTTTGAAGTTCTGTGGTATAGTGTGTAATAGGTGATCAATGATAGCGGTGCAACAGTAAACAGTACCGTGTATCCTAAACTAGCCATTTCAGTATATCTCCAAAAAAGTGAGGTAAGCACTCCCCACAATAAACCACCATATGCGAAAATTACTAGAAATAGCCCAAAGTGTGGTGTATCTCCTGAAAGCTTTTTAGTCATTTTATTTTTCAAATAAAAAAAAGCAAAGATGAAAATTATAGGAAGTACTATATTGATACCATAGCCCACTAAGTAGTTGTCCGTCGTAAATTCTTTCAATTCTTTTAAGTTTTTTTTAATAATTAATTCTTACTGCCTAACTTACTATTTCGTTTCACAAACATGCCCAACAAGAAGAACACACCAATAAAGCTGGCTAATCTGCCGATGTAGTCACCAAATCTACTGTAAAAAGTAAGCTCGGTGTTTTTATATGCAACAACTTTGAGTACGGTCGGTTCCCACCATTCTGTTCTTTCTTGGATAGTTCCACTTTGGTCTATTCTGCAGGTTATTCCAGTATTGGCACTACGCAGTACTTCCCTGCGGTTTTCTATGGCTCGTAGGCATGCATAGTACATATGTTGCTTATAGCCATCTGTATCTTGCCACCAGCCGTCATTGGTGAGTACCAGCAGTATCTCAGCACCTCTCCGGGTGAAATCTGCTACGTGACCTGGGAACACGCTCTCATAGCATATCAGTGGAGCTACATTTGGCTTATCTCCTGCATCAAAGTTTTTTGGATATGGGTCTCTGCCTAGACTTCCGCTTATTCCACCCAGATCTAGTGCAAGGAAGTTTAAGAATGAAAGCACTTTTGGATACGGCATTTTCTCTGCACCAGGTACTAGTTTTATCTTATGATATAGGTCTGTTTTTCCGCTTGGACTTACTTCCATAGCAGTATTGTAGCTTTCGTAATACTGTCCTTGTGTTTCACGAGCGGTAGGTTGCATCTTTTCACCTTCAGCATACCAATTATAGGAAGATATCCCAGTGATAATATGGATCTGAGGGTGTTTTTTAGCGAAAGCTTTAAGGATTCGAATACTCTCAAAATTATCCATTTGATCTTCGTCTATATACTCTACTACCGCAGTTTCTGGCATTACCACATAGTTGGTGTTTGGAGTGATTTCTTTCTCCGCCATGGCCAGCATTTTTTCGAGGTTACTTACTTTCTGATTATCTTGCCATTTAAGATTTGGATCTATGTTGGGTTGTACGAGGATGGTTTCGTATCCTTCTTTGTCTAAAGTTTGAGAGTTGATACTAGCTACGTAGAAGGGCACAGAAATTAATATTGGCACGAGTACTACAAGTGCTGGTTTGATCCAAGCAGTCCATTTTTTCTCCGTCAGTACTATAGTTTTAAATACCAATACGTTAGCCCACAGTACCCAGAGACTTCCGCCCAGAGTTCCTGTGATTTCATACCATTGTACTACTTCATTGTGCTTCGCAAAGATATTTCCCAGAGTAAACCAAGGCCATGTAATCTGCCAGTTAAGGTGCAGATACTCAAAGGCTAACCAAAGCATTATAAATACAAAAAGTGCTCTGCTGTCACTCATAGTTTTCCGAGCTTTGCGGTATCCCCACCAGGGGAGGTACATCACCGCTGCATTAGCAGCCATCATCACAAAGGTGATGAGTAAACTGTGGCTTATGCTGTTAGGTGCTTCGGCATAGTAGACCCACCACGAGAGTATTATATTCCAAAAGAGTAAAGCGGCATACATGAGCCATCCACTTCTTTTGGTAGTGTGCGTTTCTTTTTCCAATAAAAGCAGTGGTACAAATGCCACAAACCCTAAAAAGAACAAATCTCTAGGGGGCCACGCTAGCCAGAATAAAATACCTGGTAATAGCGTGAGCAGTGTGAGTTTCAGTTTTCTATTTTTTATCATTTCCTGCTACTAATAGTACAAATTCTCCTTTCGGGGTATTGGCTTCGAAATGTGCTAGTACTTCGGCCACACTTCCTCGCACGTATTCCTCAAATTTTTTGGTCAACTCTCTACCGATTACGATTCCTCTTTCATCACCTAGCAGCTCTTTTATCATAACTAAAGTCTTCACTATACGGTGTGGACTTTCATAAAATATAGTCGTTCTTTTTTCGTCTGCTAGACTGAGAATCTTGGTTTGTTTCCCTTTTTTGTGTGGCAGAAATCCTTCATACACGAAGGTATCACAAGGTAGTCCACTATTCACTAAAGCTACTATAGCAGCTACTGCTCCTGGCAGGGTAATTACATTGATTCCTGCCTGTACTGCTTCACGTATTAGTAAGAATCCCGGATCTGATATGCCCGGCATACCTGCATCTGTGCATACGGCAAATGTTTCTCCTGCTACGAGTTTATCTATGACCATACTCAGGTTTTTATGCTCATTGTGCTGGTGGTATGGGATGAGCTTTTTCTCTACTTGGTAGTGGTTGAGTAGTTTTTTAGTTTGTCTGGTGTCTTCTGCTAGTATAGCATCTACCTGTGAGAGCACTTCTATGGCTCGGTAGGTGATGTCTCCCAGATTGCCGATAGGCGTGGGTACTATGTATAATGTTCCGCTCAAAATCCTCGCAAAAATAGTGAATCCCGCACTATGTCTTGGAACATAGTGACTAAGAATATGACACCCTCAGAATGACTCACACTATGCAGTATACTTGGCTCTGCTAAAATTCAATAACGAGTCAAGCTTCTACTATCAATGGGTGATGAAGTTCAGCTAACTTTAGACAGGGTATTACCACCTGCTCATCTGAGATTTAACCTAGGAAAATCACAATGCTCCTCGGCTATTTCTGTACTCTTCTAGTAGTCTGCCTCGCTATCTTTATTCTAATGAAGAGGAGTTCTTGTTTTTATATAATTCGTGTGATGCAGGTTTTTTAGTTTGCAATGTGTGTACTAATGTATATTTCGGGTTATCATTGACCATGTTAAAGCTGCGATACCTCCTATATTTCTGTTTATCCATCTTTGGATTATATCAAGTTTCTGCCCAAACCGTTCGTACCGTTACTTCACTGAGTGATGACCTAGAGGAAAATTCTGGGATGGTACATTATGGAAATGGAGTTCTCTATTTTATAAATGACAGCGGTAATGATCCTATACTGTATCGCTATGATACGGTTACTAATAAGTACAGTGAGTTTGAAATGCTAAATGCATCTAATGTAGACTGGGAAGATTTAGCCACGGACGACTCAGGGAATATATACATTGGTGATTTTGGGAATAATAATAATAGAAGAAGAGACCTGAAGATCTATAAAGCAGTGAATCCAGAGGCTGTATTTACCAATAAGTTATCGGTAGAGACCATTTCGTATACCTATGAGAATCAGACGCAGTTTCCTCCAGCGGATCAGCAGTTGTACTTTGACTGCGAAGCTATGATCTGGTATAAAGACAGTATTTATCTTTTCACTAAAAATAGAACCGAACCATTTGATGGATGGTGCTATATGTATTCTTTGCCAGATGAGCCAGGAAGTTACGTGGCTGAGTTAATAGATAGTATCCAGTTTTCTGCGTCAGATAGGAAGTTAGGTTGGATTACAGCAGCGGATATTTATATGGACACTCTTGCTCTACTCAGTAGCGGTGAGGTACATTTAACTAAAATAAGTGCTGCGAATAATCTGCTCAAAGGGGAGTGGGTGACTCATTCTGTTGGCTTTTCACAAAAGGAAGCAGTGGCTTTTGCCAATGGACAGGAGATTTTTATATCAGATGAACTTAATGTAATCGGGCAAAACTTGTACTTGCTAGATACTAGAAGACGAGGTGCTAATGTGGAATACCTCTCTGCCAGAATATTTGATGTTTCTCAGACGTCTAATTCACTTCATATTAAATTAAAAAAGAGAAGAAAGGCTAAGGTTTACGTATTTTCAGTAATGGGTCCAGAGATATTATCTATGACTTTTGATAATGAACTAACTATTTCAGGGGTCGATTTGCCTGCTGGGACTTACGTGATTCAGTTATTAATAGATGGCGAGAGTTATGATTTTAAATGGGCTAAAACAGAATAATGTAGCACCTTTGCATTAAGTCAAATGCGTATACTTACACTCTTACTATCCATCCCTATTTATTTGTCATTTATGTCAGAAGAACCGAGCTTTAAAGATCTACAGCTTGAGTATTCTACTGTTTTCGAGGCGTACAGAGATAATGGGGAAGAAGCCTATGCGAAGCTGAGAGCTCAGGGTATTGACCATTTTAATTGTGATATATTCCTTCGTGCATTCAAGTTTGAGGAGGACTTAGAAGTCTGGGCTAAAAACAAAGAAGACTCCGTATATAAACTCATAACTACGTATAAGTTTTGTGAAAATGTGGGAGAGTTAGGTCCGAAACGTAAGGAGGGTGATAAGCAAATACCAGAGGGTTTTTATAAGATTAGTAAATTCAACCCTACGAGTGCTTATTTTTTATCGCTTAAGGTGAATTATCCCAATGCCAGTGACTCTGCACTTTCAGACAGGTTTTCTCCTGGAGGCATGATATTCATCCATGGAGGTTGTAATACGATTGGCTGTATACCTATCACAGACCAGTGGATTAAGGAACTGTATGTTTTTTGTGTAGAAGCATCTGGTCAGGATGCATATGATATTCCCGTTCACATGTTTCCAGCTCGCCTTACGGAAGAGAATATGGAGTTACTTGCTAAGCAATATGATAGTGAGTTGGTGTCTTTTTGGAAACAACTTCAAAAAGGGTATGACCTCTTCGAAGAAAGTAAAGAGCTGCCGCGAATAGTAGTGAGTCCTAGAGGGGAGTATTTTTGCTTTAAAGGGTAAGATTAACATAAGTCTTAATTTAAGAATCTAATCCTAAGCTTAAGATAAAATAAAGAAATGGCTAGTAGCTTTATTCATATAGGTGATATCGGATTTTGGGCCAAAGATGCTTTTTAGAAGCTATGATACTATGTCTATTTGAAGAAATTGAACTAGCAGAAAATCACGAGCTAGAATGGCTTAAGGAATACAAAATGGAATTAGCGACTCAAGCTATTCCCGTTATAAGCGGAGGTATGTCTCTTCACTTGGAAGAGTACTTAATTGAAGAAGAAAGAAAATCAGTTGTTATTAGCTTTTGTCAGTCAATAGTAACAAAGATCGAAAAGACAGATAGTTACCTAACAGGAAAAAATCTCCATCAACTCCGCAGAAAAGCGATGACTTTAATCAATGAAAATGATAACAGTTGGAGTCAACTGGAATTAGATGAATTGGTAAATGACTCAAGGTGGCAAGAATCGAGGATTGCTAATATAAAAAATGGGTATGCACAATCATTTATACTGCTGATATCTTTGATTAGTGGAGAAATGAAAACTACGGTATCTTCTCCTCAATCTTATTGGAGTTGGTAATTCGAAATTCACCTTTAACAACTCAAAACTGCACTACGGTCTTTACAAACTCTCCCAAACTTTCGTTTGGGAGAGTTTGTCTTTTTATACGATATAATTTTTAGTTATATTTGACAAAATAGGAATTGGTAACTCGGTCCTAGTGAAAGCAATAAGTAAAACTTCCTAGTTTGAATAAAAGATCCAATAAATACAAAGTATTATTTCGGCTTGTGCCAAGGTACTTCTTGTGGGTCATTTTATTGTTCTCAGTTTCTCTAAAGGCACAAGCCCAGGAGTGGGACTGGGTGTCAAGTAATGCTCAAGAGTATATAAGTAGTCGAAGTTTTTATGATAGCCTAGGCAATAGTTATCACTTAGTATTTGCAGAAGGAGGAGATTTTGTAATCGATCATTCTCAATGCTGTGAAGATACCATCAAGGAAACTAGCTTAACTACTCGCAGAATAGGGTGGAGATTAGTGAAATTTAACAGAGCCGGTAAAGTAGAATGGCAATCTCCTTACAAAGAGAATATAGGAAGATTTGAAACAGGGATAGTACGGGATGAAAAAATTTATTTGTTATTCGAGGAGTATCACGATAACATGTTATTCAAAGGAGATACTATATACTTCCCGGATTCTATGAAGGCTGAACAGAATGATCGACGGGTATGTGTATATGAGTTTGATCACGAAGGGAACCCCGTAGAGTTATATCCTCTGTTTTATGGGCAAAATACAGGTGTCAGTTCACGAACTGGAACATTTACGTTTGATGTTAAAGGAAATAATTTTGTCTTAGGGCTGTCATACCAAACTGCATCGTTTAGAAATCAGCAATATGATTTTGGATATGGTATCGGGAATAAACACGATGGTTATATTATAACAGAAGTCTCTAAACAAGGAGATGTAAAATGGATTACCAATATCAGTAAGCTGTCCAGGTCACACACATATGAAAGCTCAGCTATAACTGCATTCGGGATATATGCCTACGAGTATTTTTATGATTACAAAGACCAAGAACAAAGGCTTAACCTTTTAAGATATAACTTGAATGGTAATTTAGTTAAGAAGACGATCTTTGGATTTAATGATGGTTCACAAAACGGTAGTCGCTATTTTACGGATGTGTCATCATCACTATCAGGTAATATTTATTATTATGGCTTTGCAAACCATAGACTCACATTAGCAGGGCGTATAGGTCCTATCTTTAATACTAGAGATTCTGTACCAATTGTCATTGTGGTGAAACCAGATATGACGGTAAGTCGTATGTTAGTATTGACAGACAGTAAGGCTACTACAGGTGAAATAGTAGTTACAAGTGACGGCTCATTTTGGGCAAGGATGTGGGCTACTGAAATTGGCTACATTGACATCGAAGGGGAAAGGTATGTTGGTGAAACATTTTGGGCTAAGTATACTGAAAATGGCAGACTTTTAGAGGTGCTACCTCTTGAAGGTCCAGGACACATAGCTAAACTGTCAGAAGATAGGGAGGGTAGTCTATATGTAACTGTATTTACGTACTCCAAAAAAGTTATAGAAGAATTAGGGTTTGGAGATTTGACTCCATCTACTGCAGGTTTAGATGATTATGCTTATATGCAGTTGAGAGCCAAACGGAGTAGAAAGAAGATGTCGCTCAAGAAAGAGTATTCATATTGTACGAAAGACAGCATTGAAATAGTCTCAGATTCATCCTTTATTCGATTGGAAACACAAATTTCAGATAGTGTGTATTTAGGAAATACAATTTTCCCTCAGCTATCAAAAAATGGTGCTTATGAGGTGAAAATAAAAGCATTTGTGGACTCTTCAACGTATTGGTGCTTCACAGATACCATCTTCTATCGGAAACCTTTGATAGCAGATTTCTCCACCAAAGATTCTATTATTTGTGCGTATGTCCCGCTGCTATTTTTAGACGAATCAGTAGGGAGGGACTCTGCAGATTTCGAATTGTACACTTGGATTTGGGATTTTGGTGATGGCACTAGAGATACGATCATTAGTAATGAAGGAATCGGAAACGTAGAACATGTGTATACTGCCGCAGGCACGTACACAGTGTCACTGCACTTCTCCAATGGCTATTGTGATAGTACTTTAGTGAAAAGTGAGTATATCAGAGTAGTAGACGCTCCGCAGCCTGGTTTTAGTATAAATAATAATAGAGGGTGTACGCCATTTACCTTGAGTATCACGGATACTATCTCACTAAATACTACCAGAAAAGAGTATAATTTCTACGATGGAAATGGATGGATAAATGTATCTGTTAATCAGAAAATTTTCGATTATACGTATAAAGATGCAGGTACATATTGGGTCACTCAGAGATTGTATGGGTATACAGGATGTATCACCCAGCTAGATAGTCAGCGTATTTACGTGAATGCAGGATTTACACAGCACGATTCTTTGCACGTACTACAAGCTACTTATGAGAATCATCCTTCATCAGAAGGAGCACTTGTGATATACGCAGAAGGCCGAGAGGAGTGGCGAAGTTCTAGGGAAGATACCAGAGAGCCTATACTGATAAGTTGGGGTGTACACCCTACAGCCGTGAAGTATGCAGTACGACGCAATGGCGTGGAAATAGCTCGTATAGACACCCCAGCTATTTGGACGACTGATTCAGTAGATAGGCCAAGAGCACATAACTATAAAATAGTGGGGATAGATAGTTGTGGAATGATGAGTGCCAGTGGGAGAGAAGTAAACCCAATATATCTCATAGGAATAGCTGAAGCGGACAACTCCATGTCCGTGGTGCAGTTTAGCCCTTATGCAGAAAGTCTTTTGGAAATGGAGTATGAGCTGTATACAGAGCAAGGAGGTAATTGGCAGCTAATGACTAATCTGTCAAAAAATACTACTTACTTAGATAATGATTTTCTAGATGATGGGGTAGGTGTACCCATAGAAAAATGCTATTTAGTCACTACACAAACAGGAGTATTTAGTAACATACTCTGTCTACCATATAAACCTACGATGTTCATACCTACTGGAATCACACCAAATGGTGACGGATTAAACGATGTGTTTAGACCAATAACCTTCGGAATAGAATACTATGAAGTTAAGGTATACAATACCTATGGACAGCAGATAGCTGCTTTTGATCATACCACTTTAGGATGGGATGCCTCAGAAGTATCTATAGGAGCTTATATGGTGACGATAAGAGCTAAAGGGTCTGATAATTTGTGGTATACAGAAAGTAGTACAATTACAGTTTTAAGGTGAGATTAAGCCAAAGCTTAAATCGACTTTATATATTAAAACTCAAAACTTTTCACGTCCTTAACCACTCAATCTGTAATAGTGAATTAATAATAAGTAAGAATTTGAATAATGCTCTCCACTAAACCTGCGGCCTACACCTGCGTATATCGTAACAGTCGCTTGGTATATAATCCCTCATTGGAAATGAGGGATGCTTGACGGGATCACGCATTTATAATGCGTGATCCTTAGTCGTACGATTGTATCGCCTAAGGGTAGTTGATGGCTTATATCCTTTTTTTGTTTTCGTCCTGGGAAACTAAACCATAATAATTATTCTACGGTCTATACCCACTTTTCTGAAAGATAGCTTGGTGGTCTTTTTCAGCTAACAAATCATGGATGGTCAGACTAGGATTAGCAGCCATATACTTACGTACTATCTGCCAGCCTACCCACGCTCCAGTTCGCGGAGCACTTTCATTGCCAAAAGGCGTGGTAAATGGTCCGTCATTGAAGTAGTGCTTTTGGTATTGATTTTTATCAGAGCTGAAGAGGATATCTTCCTGAACTAAGTACTTCCACATGTTTTCTTCTTGGTCTACACACCACTCTATCTGACCTCGCGTATAGTTTATTTTTAGGCTATCGTGTGCAGTAGGGAGCAGTAGGTCTATGAGGTAGAGTTTCTTTCCTTCATATACGGCCTTTTCTATGAACTTGGTATCGCTATGAGCAGGTACTTTATAGTCTGCATAGGTCTGTATGCAGTTAGGCACTATACGGTATGGCTCAAACTTGCGAACTCTATACAAAGGGAAGTTCTCTGGATTTAGCATGCCGTACACCTCAAAGTCTGAGCCGAGATACATATCTAATCCTACCCCAAAAGACGAGTGAACTTGGTCATATACTGCACCGTACTGGAAGGTAGATATAAAGGTAGTCACATTACGTATGCTATCCTCTGGGAAGTAGTATGCTATGTACTTGCTTGCTTCTTCTAGCTCTTCCTGATACGAGCTAAAATCCTTAAAATCAGACTGTACTATACCGTACAGTGAGTCCATATCTCTATGACTGATGTACTTGTATAGTTCCACAGCTACATCTGTATCATTGGCACCTCGTCTTTGCACATTAGCAGCTATTATATCATTCACATATACAGGATAAAAATCAGGATGTTTTTGGCTAAGTTTCAGAATCTCATCTACGCTGGTACTAGAAAATAGATCTTGCTCAAAACGAGTAACCTCCATATCTAAGGCTGTGTCTGAGAGGTCTTTGACATACGGACTCTCGCCACACCCCGCTAACGAGATGATCAGGATAGAAAGTATGTACATGTTGTGCAGTAGTTTAGTTTTATTTATCATAAACTTGTGGAAAATTACTAAAATATGAATTTTAAATTAAAGAACATCGCAATACTAGTACTAGGTATGGTTATTACACAAGTATCTTTTGCACAGGGAGAGTTTAGATTTGGACTAAAGGGTCAGGCTAATATGAGTTGGCTAGGGAATACCAGTAAAACAATAGAAAATGATGGAGTGCAACTTGGTTTTGCTTATGGTATTATGGGAGATTATTATTTCAAGCCTAATTATGGTATTTCTGCTGAGATTCTTCTATCTACTGTGAAAAGTAAATTTAATCTTATGTCAGCACAATCTTTTACTGGAGATGCTTCATCTGATACGCTTACAGATCTTAACTATGAATATAACATACAGTATCTAGAGATACCTGTAAGTATTAAGTTTAGAACTAAAGAAATTGGCAATATGACCTATTGGGGAAATTTTGGTTTCTCCCCAGGATTTGCTATGAGTGCTCGTGCCACTATCACTAGCGGAAGCCTGCCAAAGAGTATTGCAGATCAAGATCCTACAGATTATAAAGTGAATGACGTAGAGGGCGATGCCTTCACTGTAAGTGACTTTGATGATAAAGTATTTTTACTTCGTTTTCCGCTGATTATAGGGGGTGGAGTAGAGTATAAAATGGCTGGTAGCACCTCACTGCAAGGGGGTATCCGTTTTGCCAATACATTCACAGACATATTCGTAAAAGATAAAATCGCAGATGCCAAAAACAACTACTTCGCACTATCTGTTGGAGTATTGTTTTAAGACATTAACCCATAGAAATTTAAAATGCAAATAGCCTTAGCTCAACTGAACTATATTATAGGAGATGTGGAGGGAAATACATCAAAAATTATAGGTGAAATACATAAGGCGAAAGCCACTGAAGTAGATATTGTAGTATTCTCAGAGCTTGCCATCTGTGGGTATCCGCCTAAAGATTTACTCGATTATCCTAGTTTTATAGAACGCTGTGAAGCGGGCTTAGCACTCATATGTGCAGAGACAGAAGGTATAGCAGTAATCGTAGGTGGTCCAGCATGGAGTAATTTGCAAAAAGGTAAGAAACTGTATAACTCAGCTTTTTTCTATGCAGATAAAAAATTGCTACGCAGAATAGACAAAACACTTTTACCTACCTATGATATTTTTGATGAGTACCGCTACTTTCAACCCAATGAGGTCTTTGAGTGTGTAGAGTACAAAAGCGAGCGTATCGCAGTGACGGTATGCGAAGATCTCTGGAATCTAGATGATGAAAAACTCTATAAAGTGACTCCTATGGATGAGCTTATCGGTCAGAAGCCAAGTGTAATGATTAATCTGAGCGGATCACCCTACAGTTATAATCACGTAGAGAAACGAAGAACCCGGATGCAGCTCAATGCTAAGACTTACGGGATTCCGCTGTTTTATGTGAATCAAGTAGGAGGGAATACAGATATTCTTTTTGACGGTGGATCTATGTTTATCAATAGGATGGGAGAGATCGCGGAGGAGTGTGAGTTTTATAAGGAAGACTTCAAGGTGATAAAGTGGGACAGTAGCACTATCTATGAAGATAATCACCAAGACTATTATGACTATGACATAGGCCTGATACATGATGCACTGGTGATGGGTGTGCGTGACTACTTTGCCAAAGTAGGATTTAAAAAAGCAGTGCTAGGCAGCAGTGGAGGTATAGATAGTGCGGTGGTACATGCCATAGCTGCAGAAGCTCTCGGAGCGGAAAATGTAAAAGCTATCACTATGCCTAGTAAGTATAGTAGCACAGGCTCTGTAGACGATGCTAAGAAGCTCGCAGATAACCTCGGCTCACCCTTCAGTAATATTGCTATAAAAAATGTGTTTGATAGCTTTATAGACACACTCGCTGAAGAATTTGAAGGGAAAAACCCGAATGTGACAGAAGAAAACCTACAAGCTCGTAGCCGTGGGATCATATTGATGGCGTATAGCAATAAGTTTGGTAATATGGTGCTCAATACGAGTAACAAAAGTGAAAGTGCTGTAGGTTACAGTACGCTCTATGGTGATATGTGTGGCGGCTTATCCGTAATAGGTGATCTCTATAAGGAGCAGGTATATGATCTTGCTCGATTCATCAATCGCTACGGAGAGGTCATACCCTATGAAATCATAACTAAAGAACCGAGTGCAGAGCTACGTCCAGACCAAAAGGACAGTGATTCTCTTCCGCCTTATCCTATCTTGGATAAGATACTCTTCCACTACATAGAGGGAAAGAAAGGTTGGAAAGAGATAGTAGCTTTACAAGAAGAAGGACTCACTGAAGACTTAGTACGAAAAATAGTGCGTATGGTAGACCGCAATGAGTACAAGCGTTTCCAAGCATCACCTACACTGCGTATTAGTCATAAGGCCTTCGGTTTTGGCAGACGTATGCCCATAGTGGCGAGATATAATAATTAGGAAAGTTTAAATCTAGGGGTTATTTAAGTCTGCCGCTTAAAAAAAGCCGGTGTACTAAGATTTTTCTGTACGTGTAGCTCCTTATAACTTCTACAATGCCGTGTTTAAAGTCCTTTTTATTTTTGGTAGTAGAACAGAATAAGAATAGTCCTGGTATTTGATGACTTAATCCGTGTTAGCTATAAATTCCTTTGTTTGATTTAGTACTTTTTTGTCTACCCAGAGCGAGAATTTAGTGCTCATACGTATCTTTATTCAACCATACGTATAGTCACGGGCATTGGCAAATGGTGTGTATCTACTTCAGCATAGCGAGCTGTTGATCCACTACACTTTTAGGTACCTGCCTTAAAGCTACTTGAGCGTTGGGAGTATTTTTTGCTATGAAGTTTTGGGTGTAGTAGTACGTTTTATCTCCTTGAAAGGAGACGGCTATCAGTCGTGCAGCTTTATCACTTGGTATCGCACCAAAGTCTACGGAGTTGCCTCTTGTTTCTCCTTTGAGCACGCCACGTACATTATTGAAAACCACAAAATACTCAGCTACAATACTATCATCTGCAGCTACCATAAATTGTATTTTTGGTTCGTCTGGAAACTTATCACAGTTGATATATCCCATATCATATACCTTGAGTTTTTCGTAGTTTGCTTTCTTTTTGGCAATGATTATATCTGCAGTTTTTTTCTCTTCTGCTTTTTTATTCAGGTGGTCCTCCCATTCTTTCTTGGAGTTATAGGTCTTGCTAGATATGACCTCATTGGTTTCTGGATCTAGGATAGTTTCTGTCATACTCCAGCTTTTGGTCATAGTCACTACTGTTTTGCTGGGTCTTATCCAGTTCATTCTCGCAGAGCGTGGATCTTTTATAAACACCTCCATTTTGGGGTCGTCACGTCCATCTGTGAATGCTATGTCTAGGCCTAAGTTTGGGTTAATGGTGACTTTCTTTTCAGTTTTGTGCTCTCTAGCATCTAGGTAGATAGATCCACCCGTCTGTATCATTTCACCATTGGATACGGTAGAGAGATCATTTATCATGAGATCAGCTAGTGAGTAAAACTCTTTTAGCTTTATAGATACTAACTTTCTACTCGTTAGAGCAGTAGGAGGTATGTGTATTTCCGTACCTTCTTTTCCGTATATAGTAGTGTCTCTCATTGGATTTACGAGAAAGTACTGCGATTCTTTTTCAGGATAGTTAGCTTGAAGGGAGTAGGGTTTCTCGCCATTGTCTAGGTAGCGAGATTTATGGTATTTTAGGTTTGCACTCATGCTTACTCCTTTGTGTACACATGGGAATCCGCGTGGAGTTCCCAGGGTTTCAAAACCTATTGTTTTAGTGAATGCTATGATAGCTTCAGCTTGTAAATCTGCATCTTTAGAGAATACCAACTTCTGATTTCCGTCATCTATGTATACAGGGTAGATGATGAGACTTTGTCCATCCATTAAGTGAGGCATCAGCTCATAGATCTCTTTTTTTTGAGTTTGAGATAGCACTAGTTGCTCTTTTTGGAAGAGCAGATTGTGTGTAGCTACTTGAGCAGATAGGTGACTGGCAATGGCGGCAATTAGTAAGAAACTTAGTTTATATCTCATATCAGGAAAGTGTTTTGGTACACCATGCTAACGGAGAAAAAGTTTCTTCTATTGTGAGTGGAGATTTATTGCATCTCTTCTACTCGTTTTTTTAGTGCCTCATTCATAGCATTAAAACCTGCTTTAGTTTCGCCGTCTAAGCTCTTTGCAAAAGCTTTTACGAGAACTCCACTAAACTGCTCACTATGGTCTAGTGTAGTGGTCCCGTCTCCATTATCTGTGAGTAGAAAGCGGTGCTCTCCGTCAAAGAGCCCTTTGAACAAGAGGTGACCGAGCCACTTGAATTCAGAGTTTTTATCGTAGGTCAATACTCTCGGTTTAAAACTCATGCTCGGAAGTTGTATTGCTATTTTATTTCCTACGGCTACATCTCCTGTTAGGGATGTGATGAAAGGATTCCACTCTGGATAGCTGTCAAAATCTGTGAGTACTTTCCATACAGCTGTACTGTTGGCATTTATTTCAATAGAAGTGTGAATGTGTTTTGCCATATCGGTCTTTGTTGGATAAAAAGAGGTACTCAGTAGTATAATAAGTGCTACTCGTAATTTTACCATATCTGTTATTTTTTAGAATACAAAGATGATAGCAACTGCGGATGGTCGCTCTTGATTTATATCAAGGAATTTTTTTACTCCGTATTCTGCTTAAAGTCTCGGGAGTCATACCTAGCATAGAGGCGATATACTGCAGCGGTACGTGGTTAAAGAGTTCCTTGTTTTGCTCAAAGAGATGGTCACAGCGTTCCTCGGCACTGAGTGATAGGTGCTGAAAGATGCGGTCTTCTATGGCCACAAAACAGCTGGCTATAAACTGTTTTTCCATATCTGCCCAGTTGGGCACTAGACTATCAGGGCAAACGCATTAAGAATACTTAGGTGTTGTGTTTATTTTTATTTCTGTATAAAAGTCTAGTAATCAGAAATTTAGCATTGTAGTTTTGTTATTTATTTTGTATATTCTGCTGATAATCAG
>Ga0306865_1000218_pt1 | contig 29700 bp, 42 predicted proteins | sample AntRauTorckE5431_FD_190441 | JGI IMG/M metagenome (GOLD analysis project Ga0306865, IMG submission 190441) | Saline lake microbial communities from Rauer Islands, Antarctica - Metagenome Torckler E5 #431 (v2) (version 2) | ecosystem: Environmental > Aquatic > Non-marine Saline and Alkaline >... | reverse complement strand
CAGACCCCTCGTTTAACAACGAGGGGTTTTTTTGTGCCTTTTTTTTAGCATATTTATCAGTAACCCTCATCTTTATCATTCCAGATCTATACCGTATTAATCTACACTATTAGAATCTACTACAGACACTAATAGTACTTCTCGTCATTGAGAAAGATTTGAATTGTGTTAGAGTCGTCTGTATACTGTCTAATACAATACTTGGTTAACCTATTTTTGAGTATGATAGTAATAGTATTCTTATGCGTGCTGAGTCATTTCTGTATTTTTATCATAATACAAGTCCAAGATATATAATATCGGGGCTCGTCAAACTAAAATGGTGTTAGATCCTTTAGTTTTATTGGAAATAATTAAGAATTCTTTTTATATAATAGTGAATAGATATGATAATTGATTTAGTTATCAATATTGCAAAATAGAATAGTATTACTTGGTGTCATAAATAAATACATATGTAGTAAATTGTTTATCTGTTGTACAGTTGCTTATTTACTTCTGTTTCAGTTCATTCAAATAAAATAAAATAAATATTTTTAAGCAAATATCTGGAATTATGCATTTCTCCTTGACTAATGGTCTACTGAATTAGCGGTTATAGGCTAAAATATCTTGGTATTTTCAAAATCATGAGTGTAAGACTTCAAGTAGTTTTATGTTACGCTTGTTTGAAACTGAATTTACTATATTCAAATTTGGAATTTGATTGAGACCATTTTGAATTAGGTAATTATGATTTAGACTTGATGATCTAAGTATAAATCTTATTGGTGAAATATTTTAAAAAGTATATATGTTGGTCTTGCCTTGATAAGCAGTTTTCAAAAAGGTGTACTTTTACTAATATTCGTCCTTCTTTCAAAAAAATATAGATAAAAGTAAGAGCTTTAGGCGGATTGTCTTTTGACTATTGTGTTTTTAGACCAATATGGACAATTGAAACTCCAAACGGAAGTTTGATTCCATTGTTAATCAAGTGTCTTTCAGATCTAAAAATAGCTTTCAATACACTACCGATAAATTTATTTGAATTTAGACCCTCATTATCAGTGGATCTGGTCTTAGACATTTTAGTAGTGCTTATTACAACTCTAGTAATTATTCTGACCATAGCAATTGGTATAAATAACCAGAAGTTGAAATTATTAAGGTAACTTGTGTCTATTTTATTCTCAGAAAAAAGCTGGTTATATCCTTTCTTTTTGTATCTCCTGAAATGGTGATTTATAATATCGTGATCTCCCCACAGGGTTTTGAATGCTGGCACCGTAGTAAATGTTTGACCACCTACCTTTAAAACACGGCTTATCTCTTGTATAGCAAGTGTGTCATTTTCAACATGTTCAATGACATCAAATGCACACACAAGATCGTAAAAGTTATCTTGAAATGGCATCTTGGTTACACTCGCATTGATTGCTTTTATACCCGTTTTTTCAAGCAAGAACTTACAACAATCCTTATCGTATTCCAAAGATGTTACAATTCCATATTTAGAAAGCATTTCCGTTGTAGCCCCTGTGGCCACACCTACATTAAGTATATTGATTGGTGCCTTATGTTTATCTTTTTTTAAGATTTTTTTATTCAGTATAGATTCTAATATGTCAAGTCGAGCAGTAAACCACCAGTGTTCCCTTTCTAAGTCGAAGTAGTCGATGTAATACTTGGTATCCATATGTGAAAAATTGGTTATAGATGTCTCTCAGCGTGATAACTAGACCTAACCAATGGGCCACTTTCTACGTAAGTAAAACCTATTTCTAAACCGAAGTTTTTATACTCTAAAAAAGTGTCTGGATGTATATACTCAGAAACCGCTAAATGTCTCGGTGTTGGCTGCATATATTGGCCCAGTGTAACTATGGATACACCAGCAGTTCTTAGGTCTCTTAATGTTTGAAATATTTCTTCTTTAGTTTCTCCCATTCCACACATAATGCCACTTTTGGTTTTCATTCCTCCATCGGTTAAGTATTTTAGTACATATAAACTCCTATCATACTTAGCTTGCACTCTAACTTGTTTGGAAAGTCTCTCTACTGTTTCAATATTATGTGATACAACTTCAGGATGAACTTCGATGACACGATCTAATTGTTTTGTATTCCCCTGGAAATCCGGTATTAGTGTTTCTAAAGTAGTGGTCGGATTAAACTTCCGTATAGACTTTACTGTGTTAGCCCAGTGTTCACTGCCTCCATCTTCTAAGTCATCTCTATCTACACTTGTAACGACTGCATGTTTAACTCCCATTATATTTATAGATTGAGCAATCTTAAAAGGCTCTAAACTGTCCAGAGCTTCACCTTTACCTGTTGCTACATTACAAAACTGGCAACTCCTTGTACAAGTATTACCACCTATCATAAACGTAGCTGTTCCTGCTCCCCAGCATTCACCTATGTTCGGACATTTACCGCTTTCACAGATAGTGTGAAGTTTGTTGTCTTTAACAAGCTTAAGCATTTCTGAATACTTACCTTCACCTGGGATTTGTGTTTTTAACCAATCGGGCTTAAGACGTCTATTTTGCTTGATTTTTATTGCGGGTTTGTTCTCTATTTTATTCGCCATTACTAGTACAAATTTAAGTTTACTATTTTATCAATAGCATCTTTGCTATTTTTATCTCCTTCGTACTAAAACATACAGTCCATTCGTTAGTTTTGCTAACATATAAAATATGAGATCAATCTTTTGTTTACTAATTCTAGTGTGTGCTGTAACTAGCTGGTGTCAGGACAATACTCCTGCATATACTTGGAGAATGCATCTGCCATATAACAGTGTACGCGATATAGTTCAGGTAGATCAGCAACTTTATGTACTCTCTGATGTAGGAGTTTATATTTATGATTTGCCATCTGGTGAGGTTGAGTATTTAACGAAAGTGGATGGCTTTAGTGAGTCATTTGTATCGGCTTTGTCTTACTCTGAATTAGATAAGTGCGTGATAATGGGTTATAAATCAGGGAATATAGATTTAGTAAAAGGAGATAGAATTATAAATTTGGCAGGAATAGAACGCAGTGATATAATCGGAGGTAAGGATATTTATGAAATTAAAATTAGTGGACATTTAGCTTACTTGGCGACTCTTTTTGGGGTAGTGGTGGTAGATTTAGAAAATGAGGAGATAATTGATGATTATCAAAATTTAGGTTTTGGTGGTATATCCCTAGCTGTGAGATCTCTGGATATACTGAATGATACACTCTATATTGCCACTACTGAAGGGCTTAAATATGCACCGGCTAACAATGCTTCTGTCAATCTTAAAAACTTTTCAAGTTGGAACACCAATGAGACTTATGATAGTGCATATTTAGTTTTCTCTCACAATTCTGCTCTCTATTTTGTCAGTGATAGAGTGCTATATAAATATAAGAATAATAGTTATAGTCAAGTAGAAAATACCGCTAAGGATTACCTCGATATCTCCTCTACTTTGGATAACCTAGTAGTTGTTAGAAAAGAGGGAATAGCAGTTATAGATGCTAATGAGAGTATTAGTGAAAGAGCTGAACCCTCTATGTCAGCAGCATTACTAGATAGTGAAAATAATCTTTGGTTTGGAGGCTTCTATACTGGTATGATTAAGAAATCTATCAGTAATGAATTGAGTTATCTGTTTTTACCAGGGCCTTACGGATTAAATAGCTATGATATGGATGGCGTAGGAAATCAATTGTGGGTTACTTCAGGTGGTCACACCACGGCATATGCTCCCTCGTATATCTCATTTGGTTATTATATATATCAGGATGGAAGGTGGGTAAATAGAGATGAGAGTAATCCTGTAGTAGGTTCTATGATAGATTTTACAAATATCTATATTGCTGATAATGAGGTGTGGTTAGGCAGTTTTGGTGCTGGTTTAGCGGTGATTAGAGACGGGACTCCTGCTGAGTATTTTAATAAAGAGAATAGTACAATTAAAGAGTCTGTGCCAGGCAGGGAAATAGTTTTCGGTATGGCAAAGGATACTGACGGAAATTTATGGGCTGCTAACTTTGATACCGATAAATCCTTGTTATTAAGAAGGCCTGGTGGTTCTTGGACAGATTTTAATGTTGGAATAAAAAATCTAGGTGAGATGGTCGTAGATGATCAAAACCAAGTGTGGATTCTTGTCCCTCGAAATAGTAGCATTGGTCTATTAGTGGTGAAAGAGTTAGAAAATGGCCAATTACAAAAAAGGTATTTGAATACTAATAGTAATCAAGGTGGTATGCCTAGCAATAATGTGAAGGCCATCGTGAAAGATAAAGATGGTGAAATCTGGATAGGAACAGAAACAGGTATAGCTGTATTTTATAACCCAAACTTGGTTTTTGATGGAGGACCTAATGCAGATGCACAGCAAATAATTATAGATGACGGCAGTGATATAGGATACCTATTGGGAAATGAGGTGGTCAACGATATCAAAGTGGACGGAGGCAATAGAAAGTGGGTAGCTACAAATAATGGAGCGTGGTTAGTGAAAGAGGATGGCTCTGGTATTATTAATCATTTTACCACAGCTAATAGTCCACTGCCTAGCAATGTGATAACCACTATTGGTATAGTACCAAAGACTGGAGAAGTTTTCTTTGGCACTATAGAAGGGATAGCCTCATATAGAGGAGATGCCACTGAGGCTACTGATAAGCACTCTGGCACTATAGTGTTCCCTAATCCAGTAGAGCCTGGCTATGAAGGTCCTATTACTATTTCTGGATTGCCAGAGGATGCTACGGTAAAAATCGCAGATGTGGCAGGCAGAGTGGTTTATGAGTTAATAGCTACGGGTGGTACAGCTGTTTGGAATGGGTTAGATTTCAATGGGCAAAAGCCTCAGTCTGGGATATACCTGATTTTCAGTGCTAATAAAGATGATGAAGACTCACTGGTTTCTAAGTTGTTGATAGTTAGGTAGTATGCTGAGTAAAACTCGGGCAATTGTCTTTCGCAATACTAATTATAGTGAGAGTAGTGTTATTTCTAAGATGTACACACGAGAGTTTGGACTGAGGAGTTACATGTTTAAGGGTATTAAAAGAGGTAAATCGGCTATCAAACCAGCTATGATACTTCCGCTTAGTATAGTAGATATGGATGTATACAATAAACCCAATAGCAATATTAATAGTGTCAAAGATCTCAAACCAACTTTGCTTCTAATTGACACTCAGTTAGATATGGCTAAAAAGTCTGTAGCATTGTTTATGCTTGAAGTTTTGAATCAGTGTATCACAGAAGAGCAATGTGAGGAGGAGTTATTTGATTTCATAGAAACAGAGATTCTAGATTTAGAAATCAGTTTATTATCTCCATTGAAACCTATTATGTTTATGCTTGAGTTAGCGGATCATCTCGGAGTTATGCCGAATGGATACTATAGCACGAGTACTCCATATCTGTGTCTTGAGCAGGGTCGATTTGTATCTGATATTGGTATTCATACATCATCTATAAATGTGTCCAATTTATTATCTGAACTAAAAAGTAAAAATATAGTTACTCAAGTGGATAGCTCCATCAGACGAGAGGCGTTAAATCAGATAATCAAGTACTACCAGTATCACATAACAAAGAATAAAAAGTTGAACTCGGCAGATATTTTAGCAGAGTTATTAAGTTAATGGCATACTATTTGACTTTATCTAAAACAATGAAAAAGATATTATTACTATTTTTATTATCAGGAGTTACAATATCAGTAATAGCTCAGGATAAAAGCTCTGATTCGGCGGTAGTACTTCGGAAGTTATATATGGACGGAGATACTTTTTATGTCTATTCATTTGATGAGTTTATATTAAAAGAGTTCAATTCAAAACAAGAGAAAAAAGCATATCTTAAGTTAGTAGGGAATGTGAAAAAAGTAATGCCTTATGCAAAACTTGCAGCTTTTAGATTGCAGATGATGGATGATAATCTTAATCAACTTACATCCAGACGAGCAAAGAAAAAATATGTGAAAGCAACAGAAGACGCTATAATGTCAGAGTTTAAGGCTCAGCTTCAAACTCTTACTAGATCACAAGGGAAGTTATTACTCAAGCTGATACATAGAGAGACAGGTAATACTACTTATGAGATACTGAAAAAATATAGAGGGAGTGCCAGCACTATGTTTTATGGAATTTGGGCGAAAATGTATGATGCTAATATAAGTGTGGAGTACGATCCTATAGAGGATTACCAAATAGAGTATATAATCAAGAACGCCAAGCTAGAATAGTTCAGTTATAGTTACTTTTGAATATGAAATTAGATGTTCTAGCATTTGGGTCACATCCAGACGATATAGAGTTAGCTTGTTCAGGGAGTCTCATGAAACTAATAGCTGAAGGTAAGTCAGTAGGGATAGTGGATCTGACGGAAGGAGAAATGGGTACTAGAGGTACAGTCTTCACACGTAGAGAAGAGTCTGCAAATGCTTCTAAAATAATTGGTATAGCTGTACGTGAAAACCTTAACTTGGGTGATAGTTCATTTGAACTTAACCAAGAGACTAGAGTTAAAGTGATAGAGGTCATAAGAAAATATCAACCTACGATTGTTTTGGCCAACGCTACTGATGATAGGCATATAGACCATCCTAAGGGAGCTCAACTAGTTAAGGAGGCATTTTTTCTTTCTGGTTTAAGCAAAATAGTCACTAGTTGTAATAACGAGGCTCAAGTGGCTTTCAGGCCGAAGTTTTTATTTCATTATATACAACACTATCATACTAGACCAGATTTTGTGATTGATATTACAGGGTATCAAAGTAGGAAAATTGAAAGTATTCTAGCGTATAAAACTCAGTTTTATGATCCAAATTCTCAAGAGGCTGAGACACCAATTAGCTCAAAACGCTTTTTAAATTTTTTAGAGGCGAGATCTAGAGAGATGGGAGAAGTCATAGGAGTAGAATATGGTGAGGGTTTCACATCTCACGTGCCATTATCCTATGATTTTAAAAACCTTCTGTAGATTCGTAATGGTATTGCTAACCAGATAGCTACAAACTCCATTTCATGAAATTCTACGACTTCAGACCCAAAGGACTTATAAAATTTGTGTACTGAGGGGATACTACTGCCTTCGAAATCTAGTATAGGGTAGGACCCTCCATATGTCTCTATTATATAGTTTATTCCTATCGATATGGCATTCACTTTCCGTCCTTCAGAAGATGGAGCCCCCAGGATATAATGTAGTCGATTCTTTCCTTTGGCAAAAAGTAATCCAGCAACAGGAAAGCCTTTCAGGCTTATGGTAAGGTTAACGAAGTTGTCAGGATATGACAATGTGAGTTCTCTCAGTTTGGAGTAGTCTTGAGGCTTCAGTTGCTTATTATAGGCTCCATAGGCTTTTGTATACATATCTATCGTAAGTTGAACGTTTTGATCCTCAATTATGCTAACTTTCTGTTTGTTGTTTTTAATATTTTTGGATAAACTCTTAGAGTAGTTTTTCTTTACTTCGGAGAGTTCTTGAATATTAAGTACTTGGTTCTTCCGCACTTTCGCACTAAGGTGTAGCTTTAAATTAGAATTAAAATGTGCTATTATACTTTTTGACTTTATCAGTTTGGTTAAATTTATGAGCAAAGCGTTATCGAGCTTTTTACCCAGCCATAAGCATTGTTGTACAAAGTTAGGCTGGTATACCTTCTTACCTGCTATTACTGATACTAGCGGAACTGCTATTCCTGCTTCGTAGTCATTTAGAATGATTAGGTCCCAATTGGAAAATGTGGAAAGCCACCAAGAATATGAATAAACTGTACCCAGTTCGGAAGCTTGTACTAACTGATCCCACTTGCTAAAGTCGATGTTATGATGTTTTATGTAATGAATCTGTTTTCTCATGCAGGCTTATAAATTTATTATCTTACCTTTGCAGCCGCAATAATAAGGGTTCAGAGAGCCATTAAAAGAGATAATTTTATTTCGACTTTACAATCACAGAATAATTAAATGTTTTTTTATTCAAAGGCCTTGTAAAGTGACTTATAAAAACTACTTTTGCAGACCTTTTTAGAAATCGGATAGAAATATATGCCTACAATACAACAATTAGTACGTAAGGGGAGAAAAGAACTCACCAAAAAAAGTAAGTCGAGAGCACTCGATTCTTGCCCTCAAAGAAGGGGAGTATGCACAAGAGTGTATACAACCACTCCTAAAAAGCCTAATTCAGCAATGAGAAAAGTTGCTAGAGTAAGGCTGACTAATGGTAATGAGATTAACGCATATATACCAGGAGAAGGTCACAATCTTCAGGAGCACAGTATAGTGCTAGTGAGAGGTGGTAGAGTAAAAGATCTTCCAGGAGTTAGATATCACATCGTTCGTGGAGCGTTAGATACTGCTGGTGTGGAAGGAAGAACACAAAGAAGAAGTAAGTACGGAGCAAAGCGTCCTAAAGAAGCTAAGAAATAATGAGAAAGTCGAGAGCTAAAAAGAGAGATATTGTACCTGATCCACGTTTCAATGACGTGCTGGTAGCTAAGTTTATCAATAACATGATGCTTCAGGGTAAGAAAGAAACTGCTCGTAAAATATTTTATGAGGCAATTGATGTTGTAGATCAAAGAATAGAAGAAGAGTCAGGAATTGAGACTTGGAAGAAAGCTCTTAACAACGTGATGCCATCAGTAATGGTAAAGAGTAGAAGAGTGGGTGGTGCTACTTTTCAAATTCCTATGGAAGTAAAGCCAGATCTTAAAGTATCTTTCGGTATTAAGTGGATGATTGGTTACTCTAGAAAGAGAAACGAAAAGTCAATGGCTCAAAAATTAGCTGGAGAAATTATGGCTGCGTCTAAAGGTGAGGGTGCTGCTGTTAAGAAAAAAGAAGACACACATAAAATGGCAGATGCTAATAAAGCATTCTCTCATTTTAGAGTATAATAATAAGATGGCAAAAAGAGATTTAAATTTCACACGTAACATTGGTATAGCTGCTCACATTGATGCGGGTAAGACTACTACTACTGAGCGTATACTATATTATGGTGGTGTTAGCCATAAGATAGGTGAAGTGCATGACGGTGCTGCTACCATGGATTGGATGGAGCAAGAGCAGGAAAGGGGTATAACTATCACTTCCGCTGCTACTACATTGAAGTGGAATTATAGAGAGCAAGAGTATCATGTGAATATTATCGATACACCTGGTCACGTTGATTTTACAGTAGAGGTTAACAGATCTTTACGTGTTTTAGATGGTCTAGTATTTTTATTTAGTGCGGTAGATGGTGTTGAGCCACAGTCTGAGACTAACTGGAGATTAGCTAATAATTATAATGTTCCAAGAATAGGTTTTGTTAATAAAATGGACCGTCAGGGTGCAGATTTTATTAATGTGTGCAAACAAGTAAAAGAAATGCTTGGAAGTCACGCTTTGCCATTACAATTAAATATTGGAGCAGAAGATGATTTTAGAGGAGTAGTTGATTTAATAAATTTCAGAGGTATTACTTGGAACGAAGAGGACCAAGGAATGACTTTTCAGGAAATTGAGATTCCTGCGGACATAATTGATGAAGCAAGACAACTAAGAGAGGAATTGCTCGAGGCTGTAGCTGAATTTGATGAGAGTCTTATGGATAAATATTTCGAAGATTCGGAATCTTTAACAGAAAGAGAAATATTAAATGCATTAAGAGAAGCTACTATATCTGGTAAAGTAGTACCAATGATGTGCGGATCAGCATTTAAAAATAAAGGCGTACAGGCTATGCTTGATATGGTTATGGAGATACTTCCATCTCCAATGGATGTAGAGGCTATCGAAGGAATTAATCCAAAAACAGATGAGCCGACATTTAGAAAGCCAAGTGTGGATGAGCCATTTGCTTCTTTAGCTTTTAAAATAGCTACAGACCCGTTTGTGGGTAGATTATGTTTCACAAGAGCATATTCGGGTATGTTGGAGTCAGGTTCATACGTCTACAACACTCGTACAATGAAAAAGGAGCGTATATCGCGAATTTTTCAAATGCACGCTAATAAGCAAAATCAAATTCCTCAACTTCAGGCAGGAGACATTGCTGCATTAATTGGATTTAAGGACATAAGAACTGGTGATACATTGTGTGCTGAGAATGCACCTATCGTGTTGGAGTCTATGGATTTTCCAGATCCAGTTATTGGAGTAGCTATTGAGCCTAAGACTCAGGCTGATGTTGATAAGCTAGGTATGGCACTTGCTAAGCTAGCAGAAGAGGATCCAACTTTTGTTGTAAAATCTGATGACGAGACTGGACAGACTATAATTTCTGGTATGGGTGAGCTTCACCTGGAGATAATTGTAGATCGTCTAAAAAGAGAGTTTGGCGTAGAGGCTAATCAGGGCGAACCACAGGTGGCTTACAAAGAAACTATAACTAAATCTGTGACTCACAGAGAGACATTTAAGAAGCAGTCTGGTGGTAAAGGTAAGTTTGCAGATATACAAGTTATAATAGAGCCAGGTGATGAAGGTAAAGAGGGACTTGAGTTCATAACTAAAATTACTGGTGGTGCTATTCCTAAGGAATTTATTCCTTCCGTAGAGAAAGGGTTTAAAGCTGCAATGCAAAACGGTTCTCTAGCTGGTTATGAGGTTCAAAATCTTAAGGTAACATTATTTGATGGGTCGTTTCACGCGGTGGATTCTGATTCGTTATCATTTGAACTTGCAGCTAAGATAGCTTTTAGAGAAGCTTCAAAACAAGCTGGGGCTGTGATTCTTGAGCCTATTATGAAACTTGAGGTTATTACGCCTGAAGTGAATATGGGAGATGTTATTGGTGATTTGAACAGAAGAAGAGGTCAGATGCAAGGGATGTCTGAGAAAGGTGGGGCACAAGTTGTTAAAGCGTTTGTTCCTTTGTCTATGATGTTTGGTTATGTCACAGACCTAAGAACTATCACTTCTGGTCGTGCTACTTCTACAATGGAGTTCAATAACTATGATATAGTTCCTGCTGCAAAGCAAAAAGAGATAATGGAAAAAGTAAACGGTACATCAAAAGCATAGAATAAAATGATTAACCAGAAAATAAGAATAAAGCTTAAGTCTTACGATCATAATCTGATAGATAAATCAGCGGAGAAAATAGTAAAGTCTGTGAAGGCAACGGGAGCTGTAGTTAGTGGACCTATTCCTTTACCTACCCATAGAAAGATTTTTACTGTTTTGAAGTCTCCTCACGTAAACAAAAAAGCTAGAGAGCAATTTAAATTGTGCTCTTACAAGAGATTAATGGATATCTACAGCTCAAGTGCCAAGACGGTAGATGCACTTATGAAGTTGGAGTTACCAAGTGGTGTTGACGTAGAGATTAAGGTTTAAGTACTATGCTAAGTATAATAGGAAAGAAAATAGGTATGACTGCCCTCTTTAATGAGGCTGGTAAAAAAGAAGCATGTACCGTTGTGTCGTGCGAGCCTAATGTGGTTACTCAGATTAAGACTGATGAAAAAGAAGGATATAATTCTATCCAGATTTCTTCAGTAGAGAAAAAAGATAAAAGTTCTAATAGTCCTGAAAGAGGGCATTATGCGAAAGCTAAGACTACTCCGAAGCGTGTTGCATTGGAGGTAAGGGATTATGATGGAGATTTAGCTCTAGGTAGTTCTTTCGGTGTTGAGGTTTTTGAAGAGGGAGAATTTGTTGACGTCGCGGGTACATCTAAAGGAAAAGGTTTTCAGGGTGTTGTTAGACGTCACGGCTTTAGTGGTGTTGGTGAGGCGACTCACGGACAGCACAACAGATTAAGAGCTCCGGGTTCATTAGGAGCTGGATCTACTCCGTCTAGAGTATTTAAGGGTACTCGTATGGGTGGACAGATGGGAAATGTAAGAGTAAAGATACAAAATCTAAGAGTGTTAAAGGTGGATACCGAGAATAACCTAATTGTGATTAGTGGTGCGTTACCCGGTCATAATGGAGCATACGTGATAATAGAGAAGTAAGATGAAAGTAAAGGTTTTAAATACATCTGGAGCAGAGACAGGTAAAGAGGTTACTTTACCTAAAGAGATATTTGGTGCTGAACTAAATGATCACGCTATATATTTAGATGTGAAGCAATATTTAGCCGCTCAAAGACAAGGTACTCATTCAAGTACTGAGAAGGGCGATGTTAGAGGTTCTACGAGAAAGATCAAAAAACAAAAAGGTACTGGTACAGCTAGAGCTGGTAGTATTAAGTCCGGTGTTTTTGTTGGTGGTGGTAGAATGCACGGTCCGCGACCAAGAGATTATAGTTTTAAGCTGAATAAGAAGCTGAAGCAAGTAGCTAGGGTTTCCGCTCTTTCGTATAAAGCAAAAGATAAAGAAGTAATGGTAATTGATGGTATTTCTATTGATTCTCCAAAGACTAAAGACTACTTAACGATACTTACAAACCTTAAGGTTAGTGATAAAAAGACTTTATTACTCACTACTGACAGTAACAGTAATGTGTATTTATCAGCGAGAAATATACCTAACGCGATAGTTATGAACGCAACTGATGTGAATACTTATAATATTCTTAATGCGAATAATATCATACTAGAGGCTGGTGCAATTGATAAATTAAAAGATAAATTAAAAGATACATTAAGTTAAGATGGCAATACTAGTAAAACCACTTATTACCGAGAAAATGTCATTGCTGAGTGAGAGCAAGGGACAATACGGTTTCAGAGTAGCTATAGATGCTACTAAGCCTGAAATTAAAGCGGAGATTGAAAAGATGTACGGTGTAGAGGTACTCAAATTGAGGACTTTAGTTGTAGCAGGAAAAAGAAAGACAAGATTTACTAAGTCTGGTGTTTCTAATGGAAAAAAGAATAACTATAAAAAAGCGATTGTTAGCCTTGCAGAAGGTCAAAGCATCGACTTTTACGAAAATATATAAGCTGAGATGGGAATTAGAAGAATTAAACCAGTTACACCTGGGCAGCGTTTTAAATTAGCGGTTACGTTCGAAGCTTTAACAGCGAGTAAGCCGGAGAAGAGTTTATTAGCTCCCCTGAAAAAGTCAGGTGGACGAAATGATACAGGTAAGATGACTATGCGTAACCGTGGAGGTGGGCATAAGAGAAGGTATCGTATCATTGATTTTAAAAGAAATAGAATGGATATTGCAGAGGTTTTAACTGTTGAGTATGACCCAAATAGAACTGCGTTTATTTCGTTAGTCCAGTATCCAGATGGAGAGAAAAGATATATTATCGCTCCAAAGGGTATTCAAGTTGGACAAAAGATAGTGAGTGGTACAGGAGCATCTCCGGATTTAGGAAATGCTTTACCTCTAGCTGAAGTGCCTTTAGGTACTACAGTGCATAATATTGAAATGAAGCCAGGGAGAGGTGCTGAAATTTGTAGAAGTGCAGGTACTAGTGCTCAATTAGTTGCTAGAGATGGTAAGTATGCAGTGATTAAGTTGCCTTCAGGTGAAAGTAGAATGATATTAACTACTTGTCTTGCGACTATCGGTGAAGTGTCTAACGGTGATCATCAGTTAGAAATCTCGGGTAAAGCGGGTAGAAGTAGATGGTTAGGTAGAAGACCTAGAACAAGACCAGCAGCGATGAACCCAGTAGATCACCCTCAAGGTGGTGGTGAAGGTCGCTCTAAAGGTGGCCAGGCAAGAAGTAGAAAAGGTACTTTGTCTAAAGGTTTAAAAACAAGAAATAAAAAGAAGCAGTCTTCTAGATTAATTTTAGAGAAAAAGAAAAGATAAGTCATGCCTAGATCGTTAAAAAAAGGACCTTTCGTACATTACAAGTTGCAACGTAAAGTTGATGTGATGAATGAGGGTGAAAAGAAGTCAGTAATAAAGACTTGGAGTAGAGCTTCATTAATTACACCGGATTTTATAGGTCATACCTTCGCAGTTCATAATGGGAATAAGTTTATTCCTGTATATGTAACTGAGAATATGGTAGGTCATAAATTAGGAGAATTTTCTCCGACAAGAACGTTTAAAGGTCACCAAGCTAAGAAATAAAGATGGAAGCGATAGCAAAGCTAAATAATTGCCCTATGTCTCCTCGTAAGATGAGATTAGTAGTGGATCAAATACGCGGTCAAAGAGTAGAAGACGCTTTAAATACTTTAAAGTTTAGTCAAAAGAGAATCTATGCTGAAAAGGTAGAGAAGCTTTTGAAGTCTGCTATAGCTAATTGGCAAGAAGTCAATGAGGTTCGTGTTGATGAAGAGACTGGACTTATAGTAAAGGAAGTGTTCGTGGATCCAGGAAGGATGTTGAAGAGAATACAACCTGCACCTCAGGGAAGAGCTCACAGAGTAAGAAAGAGATCAAACCACATTACTTTAAAAGTAGATATAGTGGCTGTAACAGTAGAAACCGAAGAATCAAAGTCAGAAGCATAAATAATGGGACAAAAAGTAAATCCAATTAGTCTTAGACTAGGAATCGTTAGAGGTTGGGAAAGCAACTGGTACGGCGGAAAAGAGTTTGGCGAGAAATTAGCCGAGGACAATAAGATAAGAAAGTATCTTTTTGCTAGAATGCCACGAGCTGGTATCTCTAAGATACTTATTGAGCGTATGCTTAAACGTATTATCATCACTGTTCATACATCAAGACCTGGTATTGTTATCGGTAAAGGTGGATCAGAGGTTGATAAGCTTAAAGAAGAAGTAAAAAAGCTTACTAAAAAAGATGTTCAAATTAACATTTTTGAGGTAAAGAGACCCGAGTTAGACGCTATGTTAGTAGGTCAGTCTATAGCACAGCAGATAGAAGGTAGAGTGAACTTTAAGAGAGCTATAAAGATGGCTATTGCTTCTACTATGAGAATGGGTGCACAAGGTATTAAGATAATGGTTTCCGGTCGTTTGAATGGTGCGGAAATGGCAAGAACTCAGCAATTCAAAGAAGGAAGAATTCCTCTTCATACTTTTAGAGCTGATGTTGACTATGCGTTAACTGAAGCACTTACCGTTTATGGTAAGATTGGTGTGAAGGTTTGGATTTTTAAAGAAGAAGTTTTTGGTAAGCGTGATCTTTCTGTGAATATGGGAATGGGCGAGCCTAAGCAGCAGAGAGAGAAAAGAGGCGGCCATAGAGGTGGTAACGATCGTAGAAGAAATAATAAGTAAGAAAGGCAACAATTATGTTATCTCCAAAGAGAATAAAATATAGAAAACGCCAAAAGGGCAGAGTTAAAGGTATAGCCGGAAGAGGTCATCGTGTACAATTTGGTGACTTTGGTTTGAAATCATTGGAGCCGCATTGGATAACTTCAAGGCAAATAGAGGCTGCCAGGATTGCACTTAATCGTTACATGAAAAGAGAAGGTAAAGTTTGGATTAGAATTTTTCCTGACAAACCGATTACCAAAAAGCCTGCAGAGGTGCGTATGGGTAAGGGTAAAGGATCGCCTGAGTATTGGGTAGCCGTTATCAAGCCTGGTACGATTATTTTTGAAGTTGATGGTGTAAGTGAAGAAATTGCTAAAGAAGCGATGAGACTTGCAGGACAAAAACTTCCTGTCACAACAAAATTTGTAGTTAGACCAGATTATAGTGCTTAAGAACAATGCAGTATCAAGATATTAAAAATTTGACTGAGAAGGAGCTTCATTTTAATTTGAAAGATGAGAGAGCTCAACTTCAAAAAATGAAATTTAGTCATGCTGTTTCTCCTATAGAAAATCCGCATAAAATAAGAATCGTACGCAAGACTATCGCGAGATATATTACGGAGATTAATAGACGTAGAAACGAAAAAACAGTAGCCTAGAGATGGAAAGAAATTTTAGAAAAGAAATTGTAGGTGTGGTTCGCAGTAACAAGATGGAGAAGACCATCACTGTTTCTGTGGAGCGTAAGATGAAGCACCCGAAATACAAGAAGTTCGTTAAGTCTACTGCAAAGTTTAAGGCTCATGACGAGAAGAATGAGTGTAATGAAAACGATATAGTTCGTATTATGGAGACTAGACCTCTAAGTAAGGATAAGCGTTGGAGATTAGTAGAAATCATAGAGAGAGCGAAGTAAGATGATACAGCAAGAATCAAGACTTAAAGTAGCTGATAATAGTGGAGCCAAAGAGGTTCTGTGTATCAGAGTGCTTGGGGGTACAAAGAGAAGATACGCCAGCGTAGGGGATAAAATTATAGTAACTGTAAAAGATGCTATGCCTGCCGGTAATATGAAAAAGGGTACTGTATCTAGAGCGGTAGTAGTGAGGACTCGTAAAGAGTTTAGAAGATCTGATGGGTCTTACATTAGATTTGATGATAATTCTTGTGTACTGCTTACAGCTACTGATGAGCCTAGAGCTACTCGTATTTTTGGCCCTGTGGCTAGAGAGTTAAGAGATAGAAAGTTTATGAAAATAGTGTCATTAGCACCTGAAGTATTATAGATATGAGACGTAAGTATAACAAGATACCGAAATTACACATCCGTAAGGGTGATACTGTTAAGGTTTTATCTGGAAACGATAAGAACAAGACTGGTGAGATTAAGTTGATAAACTTAAAAGAAGGAACTGCTATTGTGGACGGAGTTAATATGGTAACAAAGCATAGAAAGCCAGACGCAGATAATCCAAATGGTTCAATAGTGAAGTTAGAAGCAGCTTTGAGAGTTAGCAAGTTGCAGCTTGTAGTGAATGGTGAAGCAACGAGAGTAGGAAGAAAAAGAAATGATGAAGGTAAACTTCAGCGTTACTCAAAGAAAACAGGCGATTTTATAAAGAATTAGGATGAAACCAAGATTAAGAGAAACATTCGAAAAGGAGACAGGAGTTAAACTGATGGAGAAGCATAGCTATAAGAATGTTATGCAGGTTCCCAAACTCCTCAAGATCTGTCTAAACCAAGGTGTTGGTGATGGCGTATCTGATAAAAAATTAGTGGATACTGCAGTTGAAGAGATGTCTGTTATAGCTGGTCAGAAAGCTGTTCCTACGTTCTCTAGAAAGGATATATCGAATTTCAAGCTTCGTGCAAATATGCCTATAGGGTGTCGCGTTACTTTAAGAGGAAACAGAATGTATGAATTTTTAGATAGATTCGTAGCTGTGTCACTTCCTCGTGTAAGAGACTTTGGTGGTATTAGCGATAAAGGCTTTGATGGTAGAGGTAATTACTCAATGGGTGTTACTGAACAAATCATTTTCCCAGAAATTAATATCGATAAAGTATCGAAGATAAATGGTATGGACATCACTTTTGTAACGAGTGCAAATACGGATGTAGAGTGCCATAGTTTATTAACAGAATTAGGATTACCATTCGTAAAAAAATAAAGATAAGATGGCAAAAGAATCAATGAAAGCGAGACAGCGTAAACGTGAGCATGCGGTTAAGACCTATGCTGACAAAAGAGCTGCTCTAAAAGAAGCTGGTGATTATGAAGGGTTACAGAAGCTACCTAGGAATGCTTCACCTACACGTTTAAGAAATAGATGTTCCGCTACAGGAAGACCTAGAGGTTACATGAGAGACTTTGGTATCTCAAGGAACGTTTTTAGAGAAATGGCTTCAAAAGGCCTTATTCCAGGAGTGACTAAAGCAAGTTGGTAATAAAGAGATGAGTAAAATTACAGATCCAATCGCAGATTTTCTTACAAGAGTAAGAAATGGTATTAAGGCTAACCATAGAATAGTAGATATCCCAGCGTCAAACATAAAAAAGGCCATTACACAGGTTCTTTTTGATAAAGGTTATATATTAAATTATAAGTTTGATGAAGTAGGTCCACAGGGTACGATAAAGATTGCCTTAAAGTATCACCCTACTACAAAGCTTTCAGCCATAAGAGAACTTAAAAGAGTGAGTAAGCCCGGATTAAGACAGTACAAAAGTGCAGAAGAATTGCCTAGAGTACTTAATGGCTTAGGCATAGCGATAGTCTCAACATCTAAAGGTGTGATGACAGATAAAGAAGCTCGTACTAGTCACATAGGTGGTGAAGTACTTTGCTATGTATCATAAGGTAAATAGATAAGAAGAAATAAAGATGTCACGAATAGGAAAGAACCCGATAGCAGTACCTGCTGGAGTGGATATCAAGATTGACGGTAACACCATAACTGTAAAAGGACCTAAGGGTGAAGTTAGCCAAAAGGTGGATTTAGTTGAGGCGAGTCTAGAGGATGGTCAGTTAACGTTAAGTAGAGCTGGTGATTCTAAAGAAGAGAAGTCAAAGCACGGTTTATATAGATCGCTTATTGCTAATTGTATAGAAGGTGTAACTAACGGTTACAAGACTGTACAAGAATTAGTAGGTGTAGGTTATAGAGCTACTGTTACTGGTCAGTTATTAGAATTAAACCTTGGTTACTCTCATACTATCTTCATGCAGATTCCAGAAGAAGTGAAAGTAACTGCTGAAGCTATAAAAGGTAAGCCTCCTGTTGTTATGTTTGAAAGCATTGATAAACAATTAGTTGGTCAGGTTGCAGCAAAGTTGAGAAGTTTACGTCCTCCTGAGCCCTACAAAGGAAAAGGTATCAAGTTTAAGGGAGAGCAATTAAGAAGAAAAGCTGGTAAAACGGCTGCTAAATAAAGGCATAGCATTATGATTAAAAGTAAGGCAATAAGAAGAGCTAAAATTAAGAATAGAATTCGTAGTAAGGTAAAAGGTACTGCGGAGACTCCAAGATTATGTGTGTATAGAAGCAATAAGGCTATCTACGCACAATTAATAGATGATACTAAGGGAGTGACTCTGTTAGCAGCATCATCCGCAGGTATTGAAACAGGTTCAAAGACAGAGATAGCTCGTGAAGTAGGTAAGGCTCTAGCGACTAAGGCTACTTCTAATGGAATAGAGGCTGTGAAGTTTGATAGAAATGGTTACCTATATCACGGACGAGTATTAAATTTAGCAGAAGGAGCAAGAGAAGGTGGTTTAAAATTCTAAGAAATGGCAACACAAACATTAAAACAAGTAAAAACAACAGATCTCGAGCTTAAGGAGACTGTAGTAAATATTAATCGTGTAGCTAAGGTTACTAAAGGGGGTAGAACCTTTAGTTTCAATGCTATCGTGGTAGTAGGTGATGGCAACGGAATCGTGGGTCACGGTCTTGGTAAAGCTGGAGAAGTTATTGATGCTATTCAGAAAGGGATAGAGGATGCTAAGAAAAACTTAATCAGAGTGCCTATAATAAACAGTACGATACCTCACGAGCAGTACGGAAAGTATTCAGGTGGTTTTGTCTTTATGAAACCAGCGTCTCGCGGTACAGGTGTAATAGCTGGTGGTGCAATGCGTGCTGTATTTGATAGTGCTGGTGTACATGATGTACTGGCTAAATCAAAGGGGTCATCTAATCCGCATAACGTGGTAAAAGCAACAATGGACGCTCTTTCTAAATTGAGGGATGCATACACAGTAGCTGAACAAAGAGGGGTAAGTTTAAATAAAGTTTTTAACGGATAAGAAAATGGGAAAGGTAAAAATAACTCAGGTTAAGAGTGCAATCAGACGTCCTGCAGATCAAAAAAGAACTTTAATAGCTCTTGGTATCAAGAAGTTAAACAAAGCGAGAAAAATGGAAGAATCACCAGCTGTTATGGGGATGATTCGTAAAGTAGAACACCTACTAAAAGTAGAAAAAGTATAATTATGGATTTACATAGTTTGAAACCGGCAGAGGGATCGGTTAAGAAGAGAAAAAGAATAGCTAGAGGTCAGGGTTCAGGTAGAGGTGGTACTTCTACTAAGGGACATAAAGGAGCTCAGTCTCGTACAGGTTATAGTAGATCTGTAGGTTTTGAGGGTGGGCAAATGCCACTTCAAAGACGTGTACCTAAATTTGGTTTCAAAAATCCTACTCGTGTAGAATATGTAGGTATAAATCTTGATAGATTACAAGAGATAGTAGATAAGTCCAAGGTTTCGGAAATCACCACTGCATCTTTAATTGCTGCTAATGTGATTAAGAAGACACAGGTTGTGAAGATACTTGGGAGAGGTGAGCTAACTAGTAAAGTTGATGTGAAGGTGAATGCTTTTACAAAGACAGCTAAAGAAGCTATAGAGAAAGCGGGCGGTTCAGCCGAAACTATCTAAATTGTATGAATAAATTAATAAGTACATTAAAAAATATATTCTCAATAGAGGATTTAAGAACTAGAATTTTAAATCTACTTCTATTACTTGTAGTTTATAGAATAGGTACCTTCATAGTGATTCCGGGTGTAGATCCGCTAATCCTTGCTGATCCTAATTTCTATGGTAATAGTGAGTCTGGTGGTTTTTTAGGTCTTGTTAACACGTTCTCTGGTGGTGCATTTGATCGTGTTTCGATTTTTGCTCTGGGTATTATGCCGTATATCTCTGCTTCTATTGTGATTCAGCTCTTGACTGTAGCTGTTCCCACTTTCCAAAAGATGCAGAAAGAGGGTGAGGATGGAAGAAGAAAGATTAATGCAATTACAAGATATTTAACAATAGCTATAACTGCTGTTCAGGGTATCGCGTATCTAATAAATTTAAAGTCAACAAACGGTACAGGTAAGCCTTTAGCTTTAATGTCTGAGACTTCGGATGCTTTAGGATGGAACATGTTCTTAGTAGTTGGCACCTTAGTTTTGATAGCGGGTACTATGTTTACTATGTGGTTAGGTGAGAGAATAACAGATAGGGGTGTTGGAAATGGTATTTCAATCATAATTATGGTTGGTATTATTGCTCGACTTCCTTCTACTCTGCTTGCTGAGATAATGGATAGGTTTGGTGGAAGCCAAATTATGTTATTAATTGTCGAATTAGTGATTTGGGTGGTAGTTATTTTAGCTGTAATCGCTTTAGTACAAGCTACAAGGAGAATTCCTGTGCAGTATGCCAAACGTATAGTAGGTAATAAGCAAACAGGTGGTGTACGCCAGTATCTACCTCTCAAGGTGAATGCTGCCGGCGTTATGCCTATTATTTTTGCACAAGCATTAATGTTTTTACCTGGTACCGCAGCTGGTATACCAGGGTTTGAAGACTCCTCTTTTTTGAGGTCTCTAAGTAGACCTGATGAGATAGGATATAATATATTAACGTTTGTTCTTATTGTTCTATTCACGTACTTCTATACAGCGATCACAATCAATCCAAATCAGATTGCAGATGATTTAAAAAGAAACGGTGGTTTTATACCAGGTGTTAAGCCTGGAAGAAAGACGGCTAACTTTATAGGAGCGGTGATGTCAAGAATAACATTGCCGGGTTCAGTATTCCTAGGTCTGGTAGCTATATTTCCATTTTTTGCTATAAAGGTAGGAGTGAATGATCAGTTTGCACAGTTTTATGGTGGCACTTCCTTACTCATTATGGTAGGCGTAGTGTTGGATACATTACAGCAAGTAGAACAATATCTGATCATGAGACATTACGATGGACTTATGAAGACGGGTAGGATAAAAGGTAGAAGCTCAGTTGGAGGAGCTATTACAGGTTAAGTTTGGATAAGATAATAATTAAAATTAATTTTGCAGCCCTTTAAAAAATGGCAAAACAGCAAGCGATAAAACAGGACGGAGTTATAACAGAAGCATTGTCTAATGCGATGTTCAGAGTGAAACTTCAAAATGGTCACCAGATAGTAGCGACTATAAGTGGTAAGATGAGGATGTATTACATCCGTATACTTCCAGGTGATAAGGTTCAGGTTGAGATGTCGCCATATGATTTGACTAGGGGCAGAATAAGTTATAGATATAAATAACAGAATGAAAGTTAGAACATCAGTTAAGAAAAGGTCTAGCGATTGTATAATCGTAAAACGCAAAGGACGTGTATACGTCATCAATAAGAAGAATCCAAGATTTAAGCAAAGACAAGGATAATAATGGCACGTATTGCAGGAATAGATTTACCGAAAGGTAAAAGAGGTGTTATAGGTTTAACCTATATACATGGTGTAGGAGACAGCAGAGCTTCTCACATTTTAGCGGAAGCTAAAGTAAGCAAGGATAAGATAGTACAAGACTGGTCAGATGCTGACATAGCTGGTATTCGTGAGGTTATAGGTAAAGAGTTCAAAGTAGAAGGTGAACTAAGATCTGAAACTCAAATGAATATTAAACGTCTTATGGATATAGGATGTTATAGAGGTCTTAGACATCGTAAAGGTCTTCCTTTAAGAGGGCAGCGTACTAAGAATAATGCTCGTACCAGAAAGGGCAAGAAGAAAACAATGGCTAACAAGAAAAAAGCACCTAAATAAATAAATCATGGCAGGTAGTAAAAAATCAGTTAAAAAAAGAAAAGTAAATGTTGAAGCGAATGGTTTTGCTTATGTGAAGTCTACGTTTAACAATATTATTGTTTCTATTACCAACAGTCAAGGACAGGTTATTTCTTGGAGTAGTGCTGGTAAGATGGGTTTCCGTGGTTCTAAGAAGAACACTCCTTATGCTGCTCAGGTAGCGGCTCAGGATTGTGCCAAGGTAGCCGTGGATTTAGGTTTAAAGAAAGTTGAGGTTCTAGTGAAAGGACCAGGTGCAGGTAGAGAGTCAGCTATCCGTACTTTAAATCAAGCAGGATTAGAGGTTTCAGCGATTAGAGACGTTACACCGTTACCACACAATGGTTGTAGACCTCCTAAAAGAAGAAGAGTGTAATCCGAAGGTTAATTATAGTATCATAAAGAAGAAAAACAATGGCAAGATATAGAGGACCCAAAGCAAAGATTGCACGTAAGTTTAAAGAGCCAATATTTGGCCCATCTAAGGCTTTAGAGAAGAAAAATTATCCTCCTGGACAGCATGGTAATGCTAGAAGAAGAGGTAAGAAGTCTGAATATGCAATGCAGTTAGCTGAAAAGCAAAAGGCTAAATATACATACGGTTTACTTGAGAAGCAATTTGCTTTAACTTTTGGTAGAGCGGATCGTAAGAAAGGCGTAACAGGTGAGAATCTTTTAAAGTTCCTAGAGGCTAGATTGGATAATACTGTTTTTAGATTAGGAATAGCTCCTACTAGAAGAAGTGCTAGACAGCTCGTAGGTCACAGACACGTTATAGTAAATGGAGTGATTACTAATATCCCTTCATATCAACTGAAGCCAGGTGATGTTATAGAGGTACGAGAAAAGTCTAAATCGTTAGAACTTATTTCTGATTCTCTTTCTGCTGGCAGAAGTTTTAACTGGTTAGAATGGAATTCTCAGGAATATAAAGGTACTTTCCTTAACTATCCTGAAAGAGAAGCAATACCAGAGAATATTAAAGAACAATTAATAGTAGAACTTTACTCTAAGTAATAACATGGCGATATTAGATTTTCAACAACCTGACAAGGTTATAATGCATAAAGAAACAGCCGATTATGGTCTGTTTGAATTTAGCCCTTTAGAGAGAGGTTATGGTGTTACTGTAGGTAATGCTATGAGAAGAATATTACTATCCTCTTTAGAGGGTTGGGCTATTACTTCCATACGTATTCCAGGTGCTGATCACGAGTTTTCTACTATAAAAGGTGTACTAGAGGATGTTACTGAGATTATTCTTAATTTGAAACAAGTTAGGTTTAAGAAGCTCATAGATTCTAGTGACAGTGAAAAGATTTTTGTTTCCTTAAAAGGGAAGGAAGATTTTAAGGCTGGTGAAATAGCAAGATATACAAATGCTTTTGAGATACTGAATCCAGATTTTGTTATATGTACTATGGAGCCCTATGTGAATCTAGAGATAGAGCTTACAATTGAAAAGGGTAGAGGATATGTTCCTGCAGAGGAGAATATTCAAGAGAATGCTCCAATTGGTGAAATTGCAATTGATTCTATTTTTACTCCTATTAAAAATGTGAAATATCATGTAGAGGATTTTCGTGTAGAACAAAAGACGGATTATGAAAAATTAGTTTTTGAAGTAAAAACTGATGGATCTATACATCCTGAGGAGGCATTAAAAGAAGCTTCCAAGATAATGATAAGACATTTAGTATTGTTCTCTGATGAGAGTATATTAGAGGATACTCAGGTACAATCTCAGAAGAATGAAGTAGATGAGAATATGCTTCACATGAGAAAGATACTAAAGACATCTTTATCTGACTTAGATTTATCTGTACGTGCTTATAATTGCTTAAAGGCAGCAGAGATAAGAACTTTAGGAGAACTGGTAAGTTTTCACATAGAAGATCTTCTGAAATTCAGAAACTTTGGTAAAAAGTCACTAACGGAATTAGAAGATTTCGTAAAAGAAAAAGGTCTAAACTTCGGTATGGACGTTGCAAAATATAATCTAGACGACGAATAATAAATAGCGAGATGAGGCACGGAAAGAAATTCAACCACTTAGGTAGACAAAAAGGACATAGAGAGGCAATGTTAAGTAACATGGCTAGCTCACTTCTTACGCATAAAAGAATATTTACTACTACAGCTAAGGCTAAAGCTCTTAGAGTATATGTAGAGCCATTAATAACTAAATCTAAAGATAATACTACTCATTCAAGAAGAATAGTATTTGGATACTTACAGAGTAAAGATGCAGTAAACGAGTTGTTTACGAATATTGCTCTTAAGGTAGCTGAGAGACCAGGAGGATACACTAGAATTTTGAAGACTGGAAATAGATTAGGTGATAATGCTGATATGTGTATGATGGAGTTAGTAGATTATAACGACGCTATGCTAGATGCAAGAGAGTCTAAGTCTAAAGCTAAGACTGGAAGTAAGCGAACTAGAAGAGGTAAGAAAACTGATGCTGCTGCAGCTGCTCCTGAAAAGGCTGTTGAGGTAGATAAGGTAGAAGAGCCAAAATCTGAGACTAAATCAGAGTCTTCTGATGATGTGGAGTCTAGCGACAATACCTAAGTATGGCTTTGGCCATTTTAGTATCTCCATCATTAAATCGAAATATTAATACATAGAGTCTTATAGCCTCTTTTATAATACGATATAAAGTCTCTTGCTTCGGTAAGGGACTTTTTTTTATACCTTAAATCCTATAGATATCTGTTGGACAATCTAATATGATTGCCTTGTCCCCTCTTACAGCTATTGGACTTCTCACTAACTCTGGGTTGTTTATTAATAAGTTAGTCCAGTCTCTGTCTTCAAAGTCTCTTCCTCTTATGTTTTCTTGATAGTATGGGTGGGATTTATCTAAAAGTTGTTTAGGTGATTTATCTAGCTTGGTTAGTATAATTAGCCAAATGATTCCTGTCCCTTTGGTCTTTGACAGATCTATAGTGTTGACATTATTGGAGTGGCTTTTGGCATAAGCAATGGCCTTTTTAGATTTACTGCAATTGGTCTTTACATACAACTGTATCTCTGAGTCTATAGATGTGTTTTTGTACATTGTTTTATTAATATTTCAATACAATATAGGTAAAAATTTAAACTATTGCGATACTATATTGTATATAGTGCTTATAGTAAGAGGTTTATGTATAGATTTAGTTTTGTAATATGGTATGGATCTTTCTTTTTGTGTTATTTATTGATTAATCTATTGGAGTGTTCTCTTGTTATGTTTGATCCATATTGTCGTGAATTGTTCTAGTCACTTTTTCTTTGGATATTAGGTATTATCTATTTTGGTTGTATCAAACAAAAAAAAGACCATCGAGTGATGATCTTTTAATTGAGTTTAAGAATGTTAAATTGAATATAACCTGTTTTCTCTTTTCGTGTATATGCGTACTTATAAAGTCTATTTGAAATATCTGAAATCTTGTCCAGCTTCTATGGTCAGCAGTGATTCGTACATTAGCTTAATGCAGTCCTCGATGTCTGTATAAGCGACAGTCTCTACTGTGGTGTGCATGTACTTTAGTGGAAGAGAGATAAGAGCACTTGCTACGCCTATATCGCTATATGCAAAAGCATCGGTATCTGTACCTGTACTTCTACCTGCTGCTTGACGTTGGATGTCTATATTGTTTTTCTTAGCTGTATCTACTATGAGTTTGAGCAGATTATTTTGTACTGCTGGTCCAGTGGTTACTGCTGGGCCTCCACCACATCTAGTATCGCCTTGCAGTTTTTTATCATACATAGGGCTTTGAGTGTCGTGAGTTACGTCAGTCACTATAGCTACATTTGGCTTTAGTCTACGACTCATCATCTCTGCTCCACGTAGACCTATTTCTTCTTGTACTGAGTTTACTACGTACAGTGTAAATGGAAGTTCTTTCTTATTTTCTTGAAGCATTCTAGCTACTTCTGCTATCATAAAACCACCACCACGGTTATCTATAGCTCGAGCTACTACATATTTTTCGTTAAGCTCCATCATCTCTGCATCAAAGGTCACCACAGTGCCCACGTCAATACCCATTTCGAGTACTTCTGCTTTGCTGGCTGCTCCTACATCTATTGTGAGGTTAGCAAGCGATGGTCTTGGCTCCCTGTCTTTATTACGCACGTGTATTGCTGGCCAACCAAAAACGCCATCTACTTTTCCTTTTTCAGTGTGAAGGTGCACTCGCATGCTTGGGGCTATCTGATGGTCACTGCCTCCGTTGCGTATCACGTATATGTATCCTTTATCGTCTATGTAGTTTACAAACCATGCTATCTCATCTGCATGAGCTTCTATAACTACTTTGTACTCATGACCAGGATTTATTACTCCTACCACACTACCATAGGTGTCTACTTCATACTCATCTATATAAGGCTTTAGATATTCTAACCAAACCTTTTGTCCTGTAGATTCAAAACCTGTAGGAGCATTAGCGTTTAAATAGTCTCTTAGGAATGTTTTACTTTCTTTTCTCATTAGTGCGAAGATAAAATTTAATGACTGAATAAAGGAGTGAATGAATATTAGAATGCTTAGAAACTACACAGCTTATTCATACAGATACTTTTCTTCTTTTCTAATAGAGAGGTACTCCACTAGCTCCCACTCAAGGCCAGCACTATTATAATAATAAGCTCGTTTTCTGTATTTTTCTTGGGGTGTATTTATCCCTTTATGGTATCCGCCAGCAAGAAGTTTCTGTTCTATCTCTTTAATGTCAGTCACCACTACGGCCACATGATTGACTCCATAATTGGTGTAGGCCTGAAGTCTATTCTTTGGATCAGCATCTAGGTGTGCTTCTTGTAATGCGATATAATAGTCGTCATTTCCAATGTGTACCCAACGATAGCTATCTGATAGGTGCTCATCTTGTCGCACTTCAAAATCGGGTGCTACGATTTTTAGGAAGAGTATAGCAGCGTCTATGTCTGGCACTGTTATGTTTAAATGTTCAATTCTGGTTATCATGTTTCTCCACCAAAAACAAAGTATAGTAGTGATGATAGGCTATCATCATTTCTGATTCTACTATTTGATAAGTCAAATGTGTAAAGGGAGAATATAGTATGGCAAGTTCTCACAACATGATTTTTTCTTATCAACTTGCTTAGCTTCTGGTCCTTTCAGCCTATCCTCGAAGTGGAAGTGTTCTGCAATAACTGAATGTATAGAGAACTTTAGAAGATTATTGTTCTGTAGCTTAGCTATTCTCCTTTGGGTCTTTTCCAAACATCCAAAAGAGAGTTCCTTCCATTGCTTGTTTGGCTTCAGCCTCCATAAAACCTCCGGTCACTTCTGGTGGAGCCCCAAAAAACAATGGGAATTTAGTGAGGTCTGTATCTTGTAGTATTTTCCATTTAGAATAACCTCCCATATATAAACTAGGAAGTGCAAACACCACACGGCTGATTTTATATTCACGTATCATAAAAGAACACATAGGGCAAGGCTCACAACTGGTATAGAGTGTACAGCCAGATAAATCTGAAGTTCCCAGTGTTTGATGTGCATTGTGCAATGCAGTGATCTCTGCGTGTTCAGAGACTTTGGTATTGGCTGCGTTTATTCCTTCAGCGATTAGTTTATTATCTTTGGTTATCAGACTACCAAAGGGAGCATCTCCTTGATCTAAGCTTAGTTTCGAAAGCTCGATGCATCGCTGCATAAAGTGTTTGTCTGGATTGGTTATTCTTTCTTAGTGATGGTATTTGTGCATTTATCGAATATGTAATTTGTAAACCCAATCTTGCAATCTGATTCTTTAGGAATATCATTCTGATAAAGATAACCTACCGTTGTGTTTAGTAGTCCTCCTGCTTTATACTCCTTTAAATAAATGTACTCAATAGGTTGACCTACCCATGCATTAGATGAATAGTGGGTTAGTCTGTAATTTTCAGTCTTCCACTCTTGTAGTGTTGTGGTTGTTGTTCCCATTGCTTCTGCAAAGAATATCACTGCAGTAATTAATAAGGTTACTGTTATGCTAAGACCTATAGAAGTATAAGCTATTTTCCGAAAATGTTTGAAACTTTTTATTCTGTCAATAAGTAAGCCTGATAATGACGCTAACAAAATAAATCGGCCAAGTAATTCAAAAATGTAGTATGTGTAAACATAATTTGTGAACCACAGTGGGGACATTAGTATTACTGCTAAAATTAATACTGCAATGAAAAATATTGTGCTAAGCGTTTTTTTGGTTACCAGATAATATGCAATGAGAGGGGATAAGCCGTATATCAGATATTCGATTGCCATATTCTATCAATGCACGTCCTACAACATACCACCACTTGATACATACAGTGCGTATTCTGCTTTGTTGTGATTGGCTACTGCTTTTAGATAGTCTAAACGTAGCTTGATGTATAGTTCCTGTGCTTGTAGTATCTCTAGTGGGATAGCTGTTCCTAGTTGCTGCCTAGCTATAGTTTGATCCAGTGCTTTCCTAGCAAGTTGACTTCCTTCTAAGGCAATGGCAGCAGATTCTTTGGCGAGTTGCTTTTGTTGCTTGGCTAGCTCTACTTCATTGCTGATAATTGTTTTTGCTTGTTGGATTTGATTCTTCTGCAACGCTATGTTTGCATCATACTGCTCTACTTGACCTCCTTTTAGTGCTCTGCCTAGATTGATGTCCCATAGCAAGGATGCATTAATAGCACTAGTAGGATACAGCGGAGATACCACATCTCCAAAATAAGAAGTGTATGTATTGACTGCTAGAGTAGGTGCCCATAGTCCTGTGGTTACGGTTTTCTTTTCTTGATCTAGAGCTTTTAATCCCAGTTGTAGACTTGCTATTTCTGGCCTTGACTTATAAATCTCTTCTGTACTCGAAGCTAGTTTATCTAACGTAAGCTGAATAGGGTATAATGCCGTATCCGTTGCTTGTAAGGTAAAAGAACCCGTTAGGTTCAGTAGTATCTTTAAGGCATTGGAAGCGGACAGTTGTTCTTGCTTTGCGTTTAGCATCTCAATTTTCAGATGGCCTAGATTACTCTTTGCAAGTAAGTATTCTGATTCTACTTTGAGTCCAGCTTTAACTTGATTTCCTATTTGCTTCGTAATATTTTCTGATTGAGAGGCTAACTCTAGATATGCTTCGTAATTTAATTGAGCATTTAGGAAAGCATAGTATGCATCTATAGATTGCAGTAAGACGTGATTCTTTTGAGTTTGTGTTTTAAAAGTCATTGCTTTTACTCTCAGCTTTTGAGCTTTGACTTTATTTAGGCTAGTCCCAAAGTCCCAACTTCCGTTTATACCTATCCCACCCCAAAGGTTCTGGCGATTTACATCCGTAAAAAAAGCTCCGTCACCATTCATAGCACTTCCCCATAGTTGATGCATATTAGCACCCGCATATACATTAGGCAGCCACCATTCTTGGGCTGTGTGAAGATTAGCTATGGCTACTTTTTGTTTCAGGGTATACTCTTGAATACTCAGATTATCTGCACCGGCGAGTTGCAAAACTGTTGCTAGATTAATT